>JAEEGK010024910.1_pt1 | contig 12356 bp, 10 predicted proteins | sample 8958771 | NCBI WGS metagenome assembly JAEEGK01 (sample SAMN16246547, study PRJNA631951) | gut metagenome | biome: gut microbiome; feature: rumen; material: SC-attached | host: Bos | place: Iran: Karaj | collected 2018-10 | reverse complement strand
TCTTTAATTTTTGTAAAATCAGTCCTTAAATATTTATCCGCTTTTTCTTTATTATTTAAAATATCTCTTAAATAATAACCATATAATAAAAAAACCTTAGTATTTTTTTGCTTTATACTTTCAATTTCATGAAATTTATATTCTATTTCAACAATTAATTTATGAATTTTTCCTCCTATTTCATTTATTTTTTTTATTTCTCTCGATTTTGTAGAAGTTAATAATAAACTCCAGAAAGAATAATACATTTCTGAAACTTTAATAATTAAATCTATTAATGAATTAATTTGATATCTCATTGAAATATCATTCTTATTATAATTAAATTCTATTGAATCATCTTCAATTGATTTTTTTAACCTGAATATAAAAAATTTTTGAGAATAACTCACAGTAATTATTTCATTTTCAATATCTAAATACAAATGATATAAAAGTAAATAAGCACTTTTATGATTTTTTAAATATTTCTTTAAAATGATAAAATTAATAATTTTTAATAAAATACTTTTCCTATGATAAACCATTCTTCTTTTTAAAGTTTTTTCAATAATTGAATAAAGATTATAATTCTTATTTTCTTCATTAATTTCTTTAGAAACAGTATTTCCTTGAAAAGTATGATATTCTAAAAAATTTAACATTAATTCTCTATTATTAGATTTGTCTGTAATTGAAGAAAGTAAATTTTTAGTATGAAGATAAATATCATATTCAGATAAATATTGTGATTCATCTCTAAAATCAATTATTTTTATTCTAAAAACCCAAAAATAAAGAATTAAAATTAAAATTACATTTCCTAAAATAAAAATACAAAAAAAATTTATTATTTCAGTTTTTATAATATAACCAATTAAAATAAATATACCAGAAAGCATATAAATCATACTCATGTAATAATTAAATATTATAACAGGGTCTTTTTCAGAAACAAAATAATTTTCAAGAAAAAAACTATAAAAAACTAAACATCCAGAAAAAAAAGAAAATAAAGGAATAATTGCTCTTGATTTATAATTAATAAGATAATCAAATCCTAAAATAATAAAAATAAGAGTTTTAGAAATTAATATAATTAATTTAGGATTTGAAATAAATGCTCTTACGGTTCCATTTTCATCGCTTTCTCCTCTTGAAAAAAAAAAACAAATTGCTAAATAACAAAAATAACAATCTGAAACACAAATAACAAAACTTAAAATAAAATATATTATATGTATTGAAGAATAACATTTAAAACCATTATTTATTATAGAATTTGAATTTCGACAAAATAAAATAGGATTATTTATTTCTATAATTGATTAAATAATATATTTTTTACGTAAAATTGGATAATAAAAAATATAGATATTATAAAGGAGGAAATATCTTAAAATTGATAATTGGACTTTAAATTCTTTTATTAATCTTCTTTTATAAACATCTCTTAAAAGTTTCAAAAAAAGAAAAATTCCAATAAAAACAAAAGCATAAGTACAATATAATGTTACTAAGAAAAATCTATAATGATTACTATTATAAGGATTTGTATTTAAATTTATTATAAATTTTATAAAATAATTAAATAATTTTGAATTGTCTTTCCAAAAAATAGAATTCTATAAGATTATAAAAACAAATTTTACTCTTTCATTTAAATTTATTGAAAATAATTGGAAAATATCCATTAAAGCTAAAAGGAATGAACTTACTTTACTTGGATTATAATTATAGAAAAGGTAATAATATAAGTGAAATATTGAAATTTTTAATTTTTTATAAAATTCTTTAGACTCCATTTTTAATTTTTTAATTTATTTTTCATTTATTTTTTTATATTAAAAATATTTTTGAATTTGACCATATTTAAATTTGACTTATTTTTTATGTATTAATATTTTTGATTTACTTATTATCTTATTTTTATTTTTTCACAAAATAAATTGATATACCCAAATTAAATGATTTTATATATATATAAAATATACTTATATTCCATAAATCATTCTATTATTATCAAATAATTTATTTTCTAAAAGAAATTAAATTATATATTTTGATATTCATAAATATAATTACTTAATTATTATAAATTTCAGTTTTGTAACATTGATGTTTCATATTTTTATTATTTATTCTCATTCTTTCAAAACTTGGAATACATTTAAATTTTATTTTAATATTTAATATTTAATAAAATTATATTAAAAAACATTTTTGAAAAATTTTTATTATTATAAATAAAAAAAATAATTAAAGATATTTAAAGCATATTTCATAAAATTACTCTTCATTAGTTAAATTATTATCTAAATTTTCATTTCTTTCTCTTTTATGATTAATAAATTCATTTTTATTCTTATCATCTTCAGATAAATCATTATTATTTACAATAACTAAATAATTATCTTCTTTAATTGAGAAATCAAAAAAAGCGATTTTATTGTTTTTGTTTTTGATAAAATGATTAATATTTTCCTTTTTATTTTCTTCAAAATCTTGAGCTTCAATTTCATCCATATTATCTTCTTTTTGATAAATTAAATCATTTTCAATTTCTAAAGTAAAATCATTCATATCTTTAACATGAAAATAATCTTCAATTAAATTAATTAAATCACCAATATTATTTTTACTAAAACTTAAATTTAATTCAATATCTAAATTAATTTTATTATTATTAGAAGAACAAACTGGACAATCAATATTAATTTTATCAGAATTACATTTAATAGAAGAAATTTTTTGTTCCTTTGATAAATTAATACTTTTTAAATTATCTATTGATTTATTGTTTAGAAAATATTTTAAACATTCTATTATTTGCATTGAAGAAATAATATTATTAGTTGATGAAATTGCTGGAATAATATTTCCTGCTATTTGTTTTATTTTAAATTTTGAGTCTCTTTTTAAAGAAAAATTCATTGCTCTTAAATTTGAAGATGCAAAAATAAAATTAATAATCTTTTCATCATCTTTATTAAATTCCTTTATTTCTTTATCTAATGATATCATTTTATATGATTCAAAAAATATCGAAATTAAAGTTTTCGTATCAATATTTTCATTTTCTAATAAATTAATATCATTTTCAAAGTTATTATAAATTTCTTTTGATTCTTTTTCAAAATCTAAAAATTCATATTCAGTGATTTTATCTATATCTATTGGTTGAATATGTTCGTTATTATTTCTTTTATTTTCATTTTGTTTTCCTATATCCAAAGAATTTTTTAAATTAAAGATTTCTTCATAAAACAAATATCTCATTATATTTATTATTTCCTTATAATTGTCTCCTTCTTTATATATTTTAAAGTTATAATCTTCTAATTCATTACTTATATTTTTACTTTTTTTATTTTCAGTATCCTCTGATTTTTTGTTTTCTTCACTTTCAATTTTATTATTTTCTTCATTTTCATTATTCTTATTTTCTTTATTTTCTATTTCTTTATTATTATTTTCATTAATTCCATTTTCCTTATTTTCAATTGTGTTATTATTAGCTTTGATATTAATTCCTTCACAAAAAACTCTTTCAAAAAGAGCTTTTGCCCAAGCAACACAATGTTCGATTTTTTCAGGACTTAGTCTTATAGTACAAATTGGAATTTGTTTCTGTATAATTTTTCCAGTACAAGCATAACATTGAGTCAAATTTTTAATATGCCAAACCACAGTCCCTTTAAATCCAGTTGTTCCACTATCAATTAAAGGTATGTTAAATTTCATACAAATAATATTAATATAATACCTAGCATCTATATTATCCAAAGCATTTAAAATAATATCAAATTGACTAAAAAACTTATTATTAAATTGATTTTTATCTTTAATATTTCCAACATATGATTTTAAATTCAGAGAATTATCTTTTCTAAATTTTTTTACTGATAAAACAGCCATTTCTGATTTATATTTTCCAATACATGTTTTATCAAATAAAAATTGACGATTTAAATTAGATATTTCTATTTTATCCATATCTACTATACTAATATTTTTAAAACCTGACATTACTAAAAATTTTAATAATTCACATCCTATTCCACCAGCTCCAACTACTAATATATTTACTTTTGAAAGCTTTTCTTTATTTGATTTTATGATTTGTAGATTTTTATTTGAAAATGAAGGTTCTATTTCCATTTTTTTTAATTTTTCTTTTGTTTTTTGTTATATAATAATAGGACAATTATTTAAAATTTATTATAATAATGTTTTAATTTTTTTTCAAAAAAAAGTAATTTACATTTGTAAATTTAAGAAAAATATATTCGGAATATCATAAAAGGAATGATTTCATTATAAGAAAAATAAAGAAAAAATATTTTTTCCCTTTTTTGTAATAAAAATAAAAGAAATCTTTATTTACTTTTATTTAAAAACAAATATAGTATTATTTAGATTAATTATATTCAATTATCGATTTATTTAATTACATTTTATTTTATATTTATTAAATTTTTTAGTTGACAAGGAATAAAACCAAAATATGATAAAAAAATATGAAATGAAAAAATTAAGAAATATAATGAAATGATTTAAAATATAAAAAATAATCTTATATTTATATAAAGAAAATGCCAAATTTATCATGTTATAAAAATCCTTTCTCATTTGACATTTTATGATAAATAAATTAGAGACTTAGTTTATCAATGTTTTTTTGTTTTCTCTTATAATTTATTTCATCAAATAACTATTAAAATCCGTCTTAAACATGTTAAAATTGCTAGAATAAAAAATATAAGAATTATTAAATTTAATTCTATTAAAAAAAATATTAAATAAAAATAATTTATAGGAAAATATAAAAAGATTATTATTAAACTAATGTGATTTTATTTATAGTTCATTTATATTATTTTAACAATTTAAAAAAATAAATTAAACAATTAAAAGTAACTTCAAAAATTTAAAAAAATGTCAGAATTAAATGAAAAAAATTCGCAAAATTCAAATATAGAAACCTCTAATCAAAACAAAGAAAATTTAAATGAATCAGAGGAGCAACAAATAAATAATGAAGATTCAGAAAATATGAATTTAGGAAATGAAGAAAATGAAGAAGGTGAAAATGAAGAAGAAGAAGAAGAAAAAAAACAATTCGGAAATTATAATTCAAATGATTATAATATAAATGAAAACACTGAAAATAATGGATCATATAAATTTGAAGAAACAAGAGATTCAATAGGAAGAAATTTAACTAAACCTCATTTTGAAATAGGAGAACATTCTTTTCAAACAAATGGTAAATTTATGGAAATAAATCCTCATTATAATATATTAAATAATAGAATTAATGATATTAGAAATAATATATATAATAATACAAAAGAAACTTTAATATTAAAAGGTTCTATTCAAAAAAGTAAAAATCATTTAAGACAAAATTCTAATAGAGTTATTAAGAATATAATTGAAAAAATTTGGATTATAAAAAAGATGTGTGAAAATGAAAGTAAAAATATTGAAAAAATACATAAAAATTGCTTAAATCAATTTTCTAATGTTGTTAAAGAAAATAAAGAAATTCAAGATGAATTAAATGAATGTGAATATATGCTTAATCATTGTGAAAATGAAATAGGATATAAATTATTAGGGAATCCTTGTTATTCATTTATGAAAGTTAGAGGAATGAACAATCAAGATTATAATAAAACTTCATTTAAATAAAATTTTTATATATTTTAGAATTTTTTTTATTTATTAAATAATAAGATTAGGATATTTATTATTTTTTAATATAAACTATTTTTTATTCTTTCAAAAATATTTAGTTTATGTTTTTTTTCAGTAATGATAAAGTTTAAATTTGAATAATTATATACAAATTATTAAAATCTTAATCAAAAGCAATATAATTCAAAATCTTGATGTTTTGAATATTATTGTTTATATGTGTTTCAAAATATTTGAACACTGAAAAAAATAAATATAAATATAAAATATTAAATTATAGTAGAAAAAATAAATTTTCTCTTTTTGAATAAATTAAAATAAATAAATAAATAAACAAATAATAATAAAACATTTGTTAAAAATTAAAAAAAATGAATCTCAATTTCATAAACCAAGAATTTCAAAGATTAGCAACAGTAGAAAGTGCAATTGACTATGAATTTGAGCCAAAATCAAAAATAAAAAATGGAAAGAGAAATATATATTATGAAGATTTAAAAAATGATTTTATTAATGAAGTAAATACATTTGGCTTTTCTCCTTTTATTTTAGAAAATTTTGAAAAACAAAGAAAAAATCCAAATATTATGAAATATATGGATAAAAAATTTAATCATGGATTAACAAATTATGTAAAAATGCAAAATAAATCAATTAAGATAAATCCTCTTTCAGGAAGTGTGATAAAAAAAAAATCAAAAACTGCAAAAAAAAAAATTCCGGTATTAGAAAATACATTTTATTTAAAAAGAAAAGAAGTTGTTAAAGAAAAAGATAAAAAAGATAATTTTTTACAAAAAGCTTTTGAAAATTTAGGAGGAAATAAATTAAATATTTCATCTGATGATGATGAAGAAAATATAAATTCAAATCAAAATATGAATAATAAAAATAATAAAGAGAATAATAAAACAACTAATAAAGCTTATGATGAAGTAAAAAATAAATTAGCTGCTCAATTAAGAGAAAAATATATGAAACCTAAAGATTATGCTCATCCTTTAAATAATAATAATGTTAATAGTTCTTTACCTCAAATTTCCATTAGTGAATTTAATAAACCTGAAGCTTTGAAAATTAATTTTGAAAAATTTTTTTCTGAAAATAATAATAAAAATGATTATAAGAAAATAGTAGCTTTAAGTAAAAATAAAGAATTTTTAATTAGTAAAAAAGATGGTAAAGTCACTACTTCAGTTTTAAAAAATGAAAATAAACAAAAATCACCTATTGCAAAAATCCCAACTAAATTTAATAATATGAAGAAATATAAAAATATTTTAGTTAGTCCTTCTAAAAGTAAAAATGAAAAGTTTTTACTTTTTGAAAAAAGTAGACCTTTACAATTATTGAAAAAAAAAGAAATTGATTTAACTTTGAAAATGCAAGATTTAATTAAAGAATTTACTGAATAAAACTTAAATAATTAATAAAGAATAATAAATTAAAAAAATTTAGAAGATTTTATTAAACTATTTTTGATAATTTATGATTTCCGATTTTTAATTAATAACGCAAAAATAAAAATAAGAATAATATTTTCAAAAATATTTTAAATATATTAGAATTAATTACATTCTATATTGGTTCTTAATTATATTATTTATTCAATAATATATAATTCTAAATATTTATTGAAATCATTTTCAAAATATGAAACAAAATTTATAATTTCTTAAATCCACATTAGATATTGTTTAAAAATTAAATTGACTTATTATATAGATTATTATTAAAAATGAATTTTGATGATTATATATATTTTGAACAAAAATGTACTAAATTATTCTTTGTTAATTCATTTTCAAAAAAATAGTTCCTTCTTCTAATATCATTAATTTAAAAAATTTTTTCTTTTTATCTTTATTCAAGGATTTATTCATCAATTTCCAATTTGTATAAATAATTCTTTCAAAACTGAGTAAAATTCAGGATAAATTACCTTCATCTATGTTTTTACAAAAGATTTTTTTAGATTTTTTTTAAAATTTCTGATTCAATTTTCAATTTTTTCATAATTGCTGATATCATCTATGTTTGTTTTGGTTTTGTTGAAAAGAATTTTTTTAAAAATAATGTTGAATGAATACTTATATACTATCACTTTCTCAAACCTTAAATCAAGAGATAAGTAACACTTAACTAACTTTTATTTTTGAAAATTATATTTATTATAAATGTTTTTATCTAATCAATATCAAATTATTGAATATAAAGGAAACAAAACCTTGTATATGTAATAAATAGATAGTATCACAAAAAAGTTAATTAAAGAAAATTGAGCAATATATCCACTATATTTAATTAAATAGTTGAAAAATATTATTTAAATAATTCTGAATTTAATAATGTAATAAACCCAATGAGAGTTTCTTATCTAATATATAAAACTAGAATTTTGAAATAAAAAGAATACCAGATAATAAATATTCATATCTTTTTTTATTAATAAATTCAAATATATATTAAACTCATTCAATTTGAATAATAAAATCTAAAGAAAAGGAAAGTTATAGGTTTTTCTTGGTACTCTTTTTGTTTAATTGAAGGAATGGAAGAATCATGATTTATTATTTTTTTTAAAAAATTTAATTTGTGATTAAATATTAATTTTGGTTTTTTTTATTTTTTAAATTTATTTTTCTATCACAAGAAATATGAATTCTTTTCAAAAGGAAATATCAGAGTGGACTTGTATTGAATTATGCAATTGGTTAAATACTAATAATTATAGAGGAATATCAGATTTGTTTCAAAAATATTCTTTAACTGGATATGATATATTTTTCATTAATGATAAAATATTAAAAGATGAATTAAATTTAAAATCATTTCATGAAAGACATTTAACTTTAAAAGTAGTAAACAATTTAATCCATGAACATCGTAATAATAAAATTTATATAATTTTAACAAAATACAATTTATAGTTAAATTAAATATAACTTCTTTAACAGGAGAAAATATAATATTAACTTTAGATAATGATCAATCAATTCAATTAAATCAAATTTCAAATTATATTTCAGGTTTATTTAAAATGGTATTTTAATATATAAAAATTAAAATTAGGATCCAAATGATATATTATATATGGATTGTTATAAAAAAGAAATTTTATCTCCAACTTTAAAAATAGTAACAATGATGATAGAATATCCTGAAATTTATAAATCAATTAATATATCTTCTTTACAAGAATTTCAACCAAGTCAAAGTAATGAATATCCAGATGGAAACAATATAAATAATATATATGTAAATAATAACATTAATAAATATAAAAATTATAATAATTTGATTCGGAAAGACAACGATAAAATGAATAAATATAATGATAAATATAATAAAAATATAAATATTAATCAAATGAGTAAAAGTGGGGAAATTTTTCCTACATTAAGTTATGATGCAAGTCAAGAAAATTTAATGTATGATAAAAATTTACATCATAATAATACTCAAAGAATAATTAATAAAGAACAGACTCCTTTAAGAAATAAAGAAATATTTTTATATAATACAGATGATAAAACTTCAAAAACAAATCCTAGAAATTATAAAAGAAATAATATGAATAATAATTACATTGAAAATAATAATTTAAATAATCAAAGTGAATATATTTCTCAACAGGAATTAAATAATAATATTAGCAATTTATATTTAAATGTTCCAACGGATAATTCTAATAAAAATAATATAGAATTAAATAATATTAAAACTCCAACTAATCAAATTCCAATAGATTTACGATTTAAAAGTGAAAAAAGAATTTATAGGCAACATTCTAGACAAAAATCTAAAGATAAATTTAATGAAAATAATGAAATGATATTAAGTAATAATAATATTGATTTAATGAGTAGTAGTGAAGGAGAGAATGATTTAAAATTTAAACCTAGTTATCAAATTCAAAATAATATTGATAATAATAGGAGAAATAATTATAATATTTTTCAAATAAAAAATGATAATAATAATAAAACCAAAAATATATTAAATCCTCATAGAGTTTATAATGAAGATTTTTTAAATGATGACTATAACTATAAAAAAAAATAACTTAATATTTAAATTCTTCTATTATTTAAAATATAATCTAATTGATAAAATATATAGACAAAAAACATTAAAATATTTTTTTAAAAGAAAAGATTAATTATCTAACTAAATAGTATTTCTATTTTAAATAAAAAATTAGATGATATAAATTTATTTTCTTGAATTATTTTAAATATTTAAGAAGAAATTCAGGTTCGATATTATAAATTTGACACATATAATTGTAAATTCATCACATATAATTACAATATAATCACAGCAAATTATAATATTATCACATATATATTATAAAACAATCATATATATTATAGAATTATCACCTATTATATAAAATAATCATATAAATTAAAAAATAATTACATAAGTTATAAAGTTGAAAATGATTAATTTAAAATAATAATATAAAATAAATTTAAAAAAATTTTTAAAATATAATATTATTTTTTAAAATATTAATAAACAAATGGAGGAAATAAATCAATCAATTGCAGATTTAGAAGATGAAGAAATTTCTTATGAAGAAAATAATGATAATATTTCTTTATCAAGTGAAGAAGAAAATTACACAGAACAAAACTCAAACCAAATTAAAAATAAATGGAATATTAATTTTGAAAATGAAGAAAATTACTGGAAAAATTATTTTATAAAAAAATATGTATATTTACCATCAGAATGCCCACAATGTAAGCATAAAAATGTAATTATTTTTTAATTTATATGATTATTATATATAATAGGTGATAATTCTATAATATATATGATTGTTTTATAATTTATATGTGATAATTTTATAATTTGCTGTGATTATATTGTAATTTTATGTGATGAATTTACAATTATATGTGTCAAATTTATAATATCGAACCTAAAAAAATATGTTACATTTTTTCACAATTGTTTATCACAAATGATTAATTTAATATTAAATGTATGTTAAAAAACTTAATTTATCAATCAATATTTATCATTTAAAAATTTCAAATATTATACATAAATTAATCAGATTTTTGTTATTTTTTTAATGAATTATTAATTATTTAAAAAAAAAATTTTATTAAAAATTACCTTTAATAAGGGATAATTCTTGTAAAATATAATTCAATTTACCTAAAATGGGAAGAAAAGAACTATCTAATTATAAAAATATAAATTCAAATTTAATATATATAATGAAATGATAAATCAAAAATTAAAAGAACATTTTCATTTACTATATAAATCACAAAATTATTTTTCAGGATCTTTTAATAAAATTTCAATAATTAATTTAAAGAAAAAAAATTCTAATTTAAATTTATATGAAAAAAATAATAAAAAAAAGAATTCTTATAAAAAAATGAAATCAGTCAATTTGATGTAATTAATAAAGATATAGATAATAAACTTAAAATTTCTTTTATGAATGCTTTTTTTTAAGATAAAGAATTAAAGAAAAAGTGTATTATTTCAAACATAAAAATTAGAAATTAAATACCATAGAAAAAAATAATTCACCCCAAAAAATACCATTTAAGAAATAATTAGAAGAAGAATATGATAACAATGTAATTTTTACAAAAATGATAATTGAAGATTATTTTATTAAAAAAAAAAATGATAATTCAAAAACCAAGATTATAGAAACATTTTATCTGATTGAGATATAAAAGAGTTTTATGTAGAGATTCCTAAAAAAAAATTTTATTATAAATTTCTAAAAAATCAAGGAACAAATTAAAATGGCATGAATTCTTTTCTCGAAATTGTTCTTATATTTTTTACTCCTGAACATAAATTATTTTTAGATTTAATAGATATTTAAAAAATCAAAAAATATCTTATTGTTTCTAAAACTATATTTTGTACTGGTATTATTTTAATTCCAAACTGAAAAAATGAATTTATATAAAAAAAAATTCCTGAAATTTAATTAATACTTTAAAAGAAGAAAATAACAAATTAAAAGAAGAAATAAAACAATCGAACGACAATAATAATAATATTAACTTAGAAAAAATAAACAATGATAACAATGAAATTCCAAATTTAAAGACATTAAACCTAATTCCAATTCCAATTTTAGTAAAATATGAAATGGAATTACAAAATAATTTAAAAACTCAAAATGAAAACATATAAAATAATAATTTAAATAACAAAGAACTTTTAATATCAAATTTCCCTCCAATTGAAGTAAATTAGATAATAATGAAAATTATGAAAATTTATATCTTTTAAAACATTTAATTCTTTAGATTTCATAATTAAAGTAATAATGCCATTTAGTCTAATATTATCATTAAAAAACAAGAAATTAGTAAATGAAGATGACTATATTGAAGAAATAATTTTTGTAAAAAGAGGAGTTTTAGCATTAGAATTACCTTTACCAATATATATAAATGATAAAGAAGTAGAAAGATATATGACAAGAAGAGCAACAGGTTAATTTTCTACTTTTGAATTTAATAAAAATTTTACTAAAGAAAAATTTGTGGTAGACCAACTGTTATTAATTTTAATGATAAACCTATTACAACTATAACTTTTATAATAGGAAAAGGATTAACTGTTATTAATGATAATAAAGATATTAAAAATACTGATATTATTAAAACTCATGTTCA
>JAEEGK010024909.1_pt1 | contig 12357 bp, 7 predicted proteins | sample 8958771 | NCBI WGS metagenome assembly JAEEGK01 (sample SAMN16246547, study PRJNA631951) | gut metagenome | biome: gut microbiome; feature: rumen; material: SC-attached | host: Bos | place: Iran: Karaj | collected 2018-10 | reverse complement strand
GGGGGTGAGGGTAAAATGAAAGGCAAAGATTTCGCCGAGAAAATAATGTCATTCCGCAATCTGTTCAAGGCGCAGCGCAGCGACTTCATCGATGCGATCAAACTGACCAACCACGACGAGAACCGCGCCGCCAGCGACCTCAACCGCTCCCTGGAGAAAGAGAAACTGGCCGCGGCCGTCCTGCTCACCTCCCCCGGTAAGCCCTATATCTACCAGGGCGAGGAACTGGGTTACTGGGGCACGAAAAAAGACGAGCAAGACGAATGGAGACGAGCACCTATGAAGTGGACCAAAAGCGGAACTGTCGCAGACGCAGCGCTCATGGTCTGGGGCGACCGCGTGGACCGGTCCATGCTGACCGCCGACATCTCCGTCGAAGCCCAGGAAGCCAACGCCGGATCGCTCCTCAACGTGTACAAAACTTTCGGCCGCCTGCGCAACAGCTATGTCTCCCTGGCCTCCGGTGAGATTTCGGAGCACGGCACCTACAACCACAGCAATTCCCGTTTCGCCGGTCTCGGCGTCTGGTACCGGACCTCCGGCACCGAAAAGACGCTGGTCGTTCACAATTTCTCCAACAAGAAGATTACGGCCGCCTTCGGAACGGAAGACCTGAGCCGCGTCATCGGCCTCAACGGCAGCGGAGAAGTGAAGACCACCACCACGGACGGGGTCCTGACCGACAATACGCTGACGCTGAATGCCTATTCGAGCGTCGTGTTCCTAATCTCCGAATAAGATGAATCTCAAGCACATACTCATTCTTTTCGTTGTGCTGGTCTGCACGGCGGCTGCCTGCAACCACCGCGCCGACCCCAACGGCGGATCGGAGAACGGCGGATCCGAAAACGGCGACACCCCTTCAGCGGCTGTCGCTTTCGCCAAAGGCGCCGACCTCGGCTGGATCACCGAATACGAGGCCCGGGGGTTCAAGTTCTACACGGCGGCCGGCGCCGAGATGGAATGCACCGCCCTGATGAAGAACCTGGGCTTGAACAGCGTCCGTTACCGCGTGTGGGTCAATCCCACGGGGGGCTACAACAACGTCTCCGACGTGCTGGTCAAGTGCAAGCGGGCGCAGGCGCTGGGGATGCAGATCATGATTGATTTCCACTACAGCGACACCTGGGCGGACCCCGGCAAGCAGATCATCCCGGCTGCCTGGGAGAAATATGATGCCACGCAGATGGCCGCTGCCGTCTCCGAACACACGAAAAGTGTTCTGCAGGCACTCAAGGACGCCAAGATCGATGTCACCTGGGTACAGGTGGGCAATGAGGTACGCCCCGGCATGCTGATGCACACGGGGACCGAGGGCAACCTGAAAGATGCCCCGGCCACGGTCACCGGCAAGGTCACCGGTTCCAATGTCAACCATTTCGTGGAATACTTCAACGCCGGTGCTTCGGCGGTCAAAGCCGTTTATCCCGACGCCATTGTCATCCTGCACCTGGACAACGGCTGGGACCTGGGCACCCTGACCTGGTTCTACGACCTGGTCGGCGGGAAGGGCGCGAAATACGACATGATCGGCCTCTCGCTCTATCCTTCCTATTGGGAAAACGGAGGCTATCCCGACTGGCGGACCAAGACCAGCCAGTGCGTGACGAACCTCAGCACACTCCACACCCGCTACAATAAGCCTGTGATGCTTGTGGAGTTCGGCATGCCCGCCAGCGAGCCTGACAAAGCGAAAGCGGCCCTGCAATACATCCTGGACGGCACCAAGACCTTCGATTGGTTCAAAGGCATCTTCTATTGGGAACCTGAGTCCGAAAAGGCCCGCAACGGCTACGACTACGGCGCCTTCTCCGGCGGCAAACCCACCGCTGCCTTGGATCCGTTCAAACCTTAACGTACATGAGACCGCTTCATCCCTTCCTTTTCTGCAGTCTGATCCTTTCTCTCCTGGCGGGCTGCAAGCCAGCGCCTTTGTATGATCTCCTGGCGCCGGAAGCCTGCCGGGAGCAGGTGGACCGGGTGGAGCCGCTGTGCTGGTGGACGGGGATGAAGACGCCCCTGCAGGTGATGGTGCACGGAGAGGGGATCGGAGATTATGATGTCCGGTTCATCGGGCTCAAGGGGGTGAAAGTCAAGGAAGTGCATCGCGCCGACAGTCCGAATTACCTCTTCATAGACATCGACATCAAACCCGGGGCCAAGCCCGGGACCGGGCGGCTGCTGTTCCGCCGCGATACCAGCATTTTCGCCGTTTCATACGGGATCCAGGCCCGGCCTGACGACCAGGGGCGCCGCAGTTTTTCTTCCGAAGACCTGGTCTACCTGATCGTTCCGGACCGTTTCGCCAACGGGGATACGTCCAACGACGAGACGCCCGACACGCAGGATATCTGCGATCGCAGTCAGCCCAACGCCCGTCACGGCGGTGACATCCAAGGCATTATCAATCAGTTGGATTACCTGGAAGACCTGGGCGTCACGGCTCTCTGGCCCACTCCCCTGCTGAAAGACGATGCCCCGCGGGTCTCCTACCACGGTTACGCCTGTTCCGATTATTACTGCATCGACCCGCGTTTCGGAGACAATTCCCTTTACCGGAAAATGGTCAGCGAAGCACACGAACACGGGATCAAGATCCTGATGGACGTCGTGACAAACCATTGCGGAACCACCCACTGGTGGATGCAGGACCTGCCTTTTCAGGACTGGATCCATCCCCGCGAGCCTTATCGCAACACCAACCACGTCCTGTCCCTCGCCTTCGACCCGAATGCTTCCCAGGCCGACCGGGAGCAGATGGAGGAGGGTTGGTTCGTCCCTTCGATGCCGGACATGAACCTTGACAACCCGTTTGTTCTCAAGTATTTCCAGCAATGGGCCGTCTGGTGGATCGCCTGGTCCGGGCTGGACGGATTCCGTGTGGACACCTGGTTCTACAACGAAAAGGAGCCGATGGCGGATTGGGCGCGCGCCGTGCGGGAGGAGTTCCCTTGGCTGAACATCGTCGGCGAATGCTGGAGCCTGCAGCCCGACTACGTGGCTTATTGGCAGGAGGGACACCCGAATGCCGACGGTTTTGCGTCCGCGCTCCCGACGGTGATGGATTTCCCGCTCCTGAACGCCGTAAACCGGGCCCTCGCAGACCCGGAAGGTGACCACGGCCTGCATGAGACCGGCGACCTGCGGGCGGTGTATGATGCGCTGACGCACGATTTCAATTACGCGGATCCGGAGCGGCTGCTGATCTTCTTCTCCAACCATGACACGCCGCGTATGGCGGACGTCTGTGGCGGGGATCCGCAGAAGATGAAGTTGGCCCTGACCCTGCTCGCGACGCTCCGCGGCATCCCGCAGCTTTACTATGGCGAGGAATGGATGCTGCGCATCGGCACGGCCCGTCGTGACGACGGCCGGATGCGGGTGGATCTGTTTGCCTCCGCGATGGAGGCCGAAAGCCAGGGTCACAGCAGCAGCGAGAGTTTTATCCCTTCGGGGAATGCTGCTGCTGTGACCCTGGCTCCCGGCCTGACACCAGATACAAGCACCTTCAACTACGCCCGGACGCTCCTCCGCTGGCGCAAGCAGACCCCCGTCCTGCACCACGGCAAAACCCTCCATTTCCTGCCCCTGGAGAACACCTACGCCTATTTCCGCTACGATGACCGGACCGTCGTGATGGTCTTCCTCAACCTTTCCGAAAAAGCCGTAGAGGTGCCCTGGGAGCGTTTCGATGAAATTACGGCAGGACTGGGAGTAGGCCGGAATCCGCTTTCGGGAGCGACCTTAAAAGCCGAAGGGCCCATAACGGTCAAAGCCGGTGATCCCTTCACGGTCGGGGCCGGCGAAAGCCTGGTCCTCCAATTCGACAGACAATGACAATAATGATGAATACCATGAAAAAACTCCTCCTGATTGCTGCTGCGGCCGCCGCGCTTTGCGCCGCCTGCACCCCCAAGCAGACCGCCGTCCACCCCGAGTGGACCTACGACTCGGTCGTTTATGAAGTCAACGTGCGCCAGTTCTCCCCCGAGGGGACGTTCAAGGGCGTCGAGGCACAACTCCCCCGCCTCAAGGACCTCGGCGTCGACGTGCTCTGGCTGATGCCCATGTACGAGATCGGCACGGAAGGCCGCAAGGGCTCCCTGGGCTCCTATTACGCCATCTCCGACTACACCAAGGTCAACCCCGAGTTCGGCACGATGGAGGACTTCGAGCATCTGCTCGCCGCCGCCCACGAACAGGGTTTCAAACTCATCCTGGACTGGGTGGCCAACCAGACCGCCCCGGACCATGTATGGATGACCACGAAGCCCGCCGACTTCTACGAGCGCGACTCGCTGGGCAACGCCATCTGGGAATACGACTGGACCGACACCCGCAGCCTCAACTATGAGAATGAAGCGGTCTGGGCGGCCCAGGACGAGGCGATGCGTTTCTGGCTCGAAAAGGGCGTGGACGGCTTCCGCTGCGATGCCGCCGGCGAAGTGCCTGCCAAATTCTGGGAAGGCATCCTCCCCAAGATGAACGCCGACTATCCTGATATCTATCTCCTCGCCGAGGCGGAACGGGACAACCTGGCCGACGCGACGCAGACCTTCGATGCCAACTATGCCTGGGAGCTGCACCACCTGCTGAATGCCTGCGCCCAGGGACGCCGCACCGTGGGAGATCTGCGCGACTACATCACGCGGGACGCGAACCGTTTCCCCTGGGAAGCCTTCCGCCTGACCTTCACCTCCAACCACGACGAGAATTCCTGGAACGGGACGGAGTTCGAGCGCGAGGGCGATGCGGCCGACGTCTGCGCCGTCCTCTGCTTCACCCTGCCCCAGAGCCAGCCGCTGGTCTACACGGGCCAGGAGATCGGCCTTTCGCGGCGCCTGGCCTTCTTCGAGAAGGATCCGATCACGGACTGGAGCCCCAACGAATTCACGGCCTTCTACAAGCGCCTGATCGAGCTCAAGCACCGGAACCACGCGCTTGACGCCGGTGAGCGCGGCGGACAGATCGAGTATTTCGAGGCGCCCGACGGCGTGCTGGCCTTCCGCCGCCACGTGCGCGGCAACGACGTGGTCGTGCTGGCCAACTTCGGCATCGCGCCCGCCGTCCTCAGCCAGGGAACGGATCCGAAGGAAGAAGCTCCCGCCGTTGCGGGCGTAGCCCCCAAGGAAGAGGCTCCTGCCATCACGTTCCGCAACCTGGACGGCCCCGCCACCAGCGTCACGCTACCGCTGAAGGGCCGCTACACCGACTGGTTCACGGGCGAAAAACACCGTGGCACGACCACGCTCAGCATCGCCCCCGGAGATTATATCGTCCTAACGAAATAATATAGATGAAAAAGCTTTCAACCCTGATTCTGGGCGGTGCGCTGGCGTTGCTTGCCATCCTCCCCGCCCGGGCCCAGACCCGCCAGGAGCGCCTTCACGACCACGTGTATTATCTGGCCGCCGATTCCCTGAACGGCCGCAAGGCCGGTTCCCCGGACGCTACCAAGGCAGCCGAATACATCATCCGCAACTATGAGGAAGCCGGGCTCAAGCCTTTTTTCCGCGAGGGATGGTATGACCGTTTCAGCGTAGCCGCCTATCCGGACGCGGACTTCAAGAACGTGGTCGGTTTCATCGAAGGCGAAGACCCCGCCCTGAAGAACGAAGTCATCATCCTCGGCGCCCACTACGACCACCTGGGCATCAAGAAAGGGCAGGTCTACAACGGCGCGGACGACAACGCCTCCGGTTCCGCGGCCCTGATCGAGATCGCCCGCGCACTGACGGGACAGCCGCTGCGACGCAGCGTAGTCATCGCCGCTTTCGACGGTGAGGAGCTCGGTCTGTTCGGTTCCAACCACCTGGCGGGAAGGATGGACACCCTCGGATTCCACATCAAACTGATGATGAGCATCGACATGGTCGGCTGGCTGAAGGCCGGCAAGTCGCTGCAACTGGTGGGCGTCGCGACGATCAAGGACGGCAAGGAAATCCTCCGCTCGCAGGCCGGCAGCCTGAAGCTGGATCTCAAGGACTTCGAGCGAAGCGTCTTCACGGCGACCGACACGGAAGGTTTCGCCGAACTCGGCATTCCGACCCTGGCTGTCACCACCGGCCTCAAGTCCCCTTACCACAAGCCGGAGGACGATGCGGATCTGATTGACTATGAAGGATTGGACCAGGTCACGGGCTATCTGACGGACCTGACGAAAGATGTGGCTACCCGCGACTTCTTCACCTCATCCGGCCGGGTAGCGCCCAAGCATAAGTCCTATTCCGACTACGGCGTGGATGTGGCGGTGGTCGCCGGTTATTCGAGCAACAGGCTGCTCTTCCCGGACGCCGCCTTTGACGGCAAGACGGGCCTGGGCTGGAACGCCGGACTAGAGGCCCACCTGAACCTCGGAAACATCGGCCTGCGCACCCAGGTCCTCTACGACCGTTACAAAGTCCGCTATCCCGACCTCAGCGATCCCTACCAGACCAACATCCGTCTGCGCCAGGACGAGCTCTGCGTCCCGGTCAGCCTGGTCATCCAGACGAAACGCAGCCAAAGCCCGCGGTCCTCGGCCTATATCGGCGGCGGCGCCTATTACGCCCGACAGCTGTCCGGGTCGGTTGACGCGGGTCGTCCCATTCCCATGGATGATTACGCGACCCTAGCCGGCCTGACCCCCGCCCTGAACCAGTGGGGCTGGAACTATACCGCCGGCGTACGGATGGGCGCCATCCAGATCGGCGTCATGCGCCTGTGGCAGTCCGGACGCTTCTTTTCCGACACGGATGCTCCGAAAGCCCGACGCAGTTCGGCGATGTTCCAGCTGAAATACATCTTCTAATGCAAACGCGGCATCTTCCCGGGGCGACCCTTTGTCAATCCGGGAAAATGGCGTATATTTGCACTCCCCTTCGCGGGGACACAGGATCGGTTCCGTAGCTCAGTTGGATAGAGCAACAGCCTTCTAAGCTGTGGGTCGCGCGTTCGAGTCGCGCCGGAATCACGAAAGGGTAGCGCCAAGCGCTACCCTTTCGCGATTCTTAATCATTCATTGGGGAGAGGACTACATGTTGTTACGCTTGACAGCTTCCGCGTGCTTTGGCATCGCCCCCTTGGGATCGTTATGAATGATAATAGGGTTCGTCTTTATGGTCTCAGTGGTGGGAGCGGTACTCTCGTCCTGCGCGTCGCTGGTATAAGACCAGGTCCATCCTTCTTCGACGATTCTGTAGTAATAGCTCGGGTCGAGGTTCAAGAGCTTGACCATGACGGGTTTGCTGGTACCGTCAGCATTCACATCACCGATGACGTTGACATTGGTGTAGTTCTCATACTGCGGATCCGGATTCGCGGTCGTCGCCTTCGCAAGCTTCCGCTGGATGGTGAAAGTGGCGCTTTCGTTCTTCTGAAGCCCCTCTTTCTGGATCCAGAGATTCACGGGGATGGTCAAGGTCGGGCTGGGAAAAGGAACAAGCATCGTATGCGTCGCGGGATCCAGCAGGCCCGAACCCGACTCGTTGGTCGGCACTTTGGGACCGCCAACGGCATTGTCCTGCAGGGCGATCGGGATATCTATGATAATCTTGAAGCCACGATACCCCTTGATATAAGGACCCGTACCGAGCTCAAAATTGCCGTATTCCGAGGCGACGTAATCCTCGGTGTTAATATTTCCCGAAGCACCAGTAGAATGCTCCGAAATGCCATCCAATCCGCACCAGAGTTTGGCATAATCGAATCCGGAGACCCTGATCACATCATTCTGCCCGTTGGAATCATCCTCGACGGTAACGCTGATATTTTCATCCACGTCGATCGTTTCCTTAGTCCAGCTCACCACGCCAGTTTCCTCATCCGTCGCACTGGTCCAAAGAACGACGGGATTACGGCTCTTGATTTCTTTCGGCGTAGCAAAAGCGAGGTAGTACTTAGTGACTCCGTCTTCGACATAGGGATTGTCAGGGTCGAGGCCCAGGCACTGGGCCGTGTACACCTTGATCTTATCCACCACCGATTCGCCCTCCTGTTTCGGAATCCGGAAGGACTTGGAAACAATGTCGACGTTCACCATGGACGAGCCGCCCACGTCACTGGTCCCGCCGGCGATGGAGGCGATCGCCCTGAAAACTTCCGTCATATCCTGCGAGCCTGCGTCCATGAAAAACAGATTGCTGCTCGGGGATTCCGGGGGGTTATAACTATAGGAATAGGAACCGGAATCGCTGACGGTGAAACTGAAATGATTGTCCAGGTAATTGGAAGACACACGCTCCAATAAGGTCTTGGCGGCGCCGGTCGCATTCAAACCCACGGTGAAGATTTTCGCATTGAGATTCCCTGCGGTTGACGTCTTCATCAGATTGGAATAATCGATGGACATCGCGCGTACCGCGGCGGGATCCGTGTATTCTACTCCTGCAAAAGAAGTATATGAGCTGACAGCGTTAGGCGCACCGTCCGTAAACACGACCACGACCTTGTTGCGGTTGGGAATCGGATAACCGCCGGCATCGGACTTGTAAGTCGTACCATCGTCATTCATTTCGTATGCATCCATCTCGGGATGCCCGTCACGGATAAGCCTGAAAGCTTCATTCGCCAGCATCAAGCCGTAACCGAGAGCCGTACTTCCGAGGAAAGTCATCCGGTCCATGCCCCCCTTGATCGCGCTCACATTCGCATCCGAATCGGCCGGGGTGAATTTCTTGACAATCCGGCAATTGCTGATGGCAGGTCCGGACTCATAAGGCGCAAGGTTGTAAGTACCTGAACCAAAAGCAACCATGGCAATCTGGTTTCCGACTTCTCCATTCAGATCCGGCGCGATAGCCTGGTTGTTCTCGTAAATCTGGTCAATGAAAGCATTGACGCCTTCCTCCAGCTTCTCCATGCGGGTCTTGGCACGCCAGAGCACGGTTTCAGGCGTATCTCCGGTGTAAATGACACTCTTGCTGTTCTTATAAAGATCTTCAGTCGGAGCAGAAGATACGAACTCCTTGTCATGGAGATACATCAACGACCGATCATCATCATCCAGACGGAAACAGAGGAAATACCACGGGCCGGCTGCTCCAGTTACCGGGTGGTTCGTCTCCTTATGGCGGAAAACCCGATAATACTTGCCATTATACTTGGCATAACGGAAAGCGTTTGCCAAACCGTCATTCTCACCTTTGAACGCCTGATAAGAGCTGGTCGTAATACTGTTCGTTCCGCCGAATGTAGTTACGGAACTTCCATAAGAATATGAATACGCCTGCAGATAATACCGTGCATCAGGAATCAGCAAGGGGTCGCCACCGGTAGTCAGATACTGCTCGACGTCGTCTTGGGTCATCGTTTTCGTATACTTGCTTGCCGTACCGCTTTTCGCATAGTAACAAAGCATCGAACCGGAGTTGTCCAGCACCAGGACGATGTCCGAAGGTACCGCCCTCCGCTCGCCGCCACCGGTAGCGAAGGTCTCAATGCGAATATTGCGCGAACCCGTCTCCGGATCCGTCACGATGTACTTATTGTAAGCGATGCCGTGATCGCCGTTGATCAAGTAAGGAACCTCCTGCGCGGAAGCAACCGCGCCCAAAGTCATGACAGCCGCAAGGGCCAGTATGGTTTTGTATATCTTTTTCATTGCTACTTTCATTCTACTCGTTTGGGTTATCCTATTTCGTTTAAGGATTAAGGCGCATCAGGAGCCGTCACGCCCGCAGCGAGCCAGGCGGCCTTGTAATCCTTGTACGTCGGATGCTCGACCGTGTAGTCCTCTGCAAACGGCGCCATGACTGCCTGTACGGGGATGTCGATTACCAGATGGACATCCGTATACTGAACGCGCTGAGGCTGGTTGTTCGAATAGTATATGACCGGGATTTTACTCGAATCAAGGGTATAAGAGGTAAAGACCTTGTCCACTATTATTTCACCGGGATACACCAGTTTCGTATAGTAGAAATAGCCGTCCGTTCCCTGGACCCAGTTGGTCCCGGGAAGTCCGGAGAATGTGCCGTAAGGTACATAACCGGCAGAAGTGTCGCCCAGCACGTCGTTCCAGGGCTCTACAAACTCCATGTCGTCATCACTCTGAGACTTGAAACCCATTGCGACGCCTTCCTCGCTGCCGGCCTTGCCGTACCAGTTGCCGACGATCTGGGCACGCATATACGCAGGGGTATTGCCTACGTTGGTGATCACGACATCTTTCTTGACATAGTTCTCAACCGTATCCTCGATGGTCACGTCGACCTCGGTGGAAAGGAGCGTGAGTGTCCTCAGCTGGCCAGCCTGCCAATTGGCGTTGGACGTCAGGGTGCCAAGGTTGATCACCCTCTTGTACTCCTTGCGGTTGCCATTGATTTCAATATCGAAGGTGATTGTAAGTTTGGAGATATCCGTCATGGACTGCGCCGGGAACCAGAACGTCATCGTGGCATCGCCGTCGTTTAGGTTATTCTTGCTGCCGGCAGCTGAGAAGGTGGAGGGATAATTACCCTTAGATTCGAAACTGCCGTTGCTACTGTAGGTGACAGGGGTCTCCGAGAACTCCTGGTAATAGATTTTCTTCAGGGATTTGGTCGCTTCGGAATTGGCCGCATTATCGAAGAACCAGCTGATGGCGTTGGCCGAAGAATGGTCGGACGGCGGATCAGAATAATCACCGCCATCGGTCGTGGAAGTGACGGTACACTTGCCATAGCCGTACAAGCCCGTGAACTCGACCTTCTTAATGTAGGTATTGACATCTCCCTCATTGGCATGGGCGGTGGCGAACTTTACGCCGGTGAGCGCATGGTAAAAGACAAGCGGGATCGGAGTGGTGCCGGGCTTGGTGATGGGACGAGCCGCGAAGAGAATGTCCTGCTGATCCACAGCGGTCGCCGCAGAACGATATGAGAATGTCATAGATTGCACACCCGCATCGGTATAAATGTAACGATAACTGCTCGGAAGCACGCCGATGACATTTTGTGAAGATGACTGTGTATCCTCAGTCAGCATCCTGGCATAAAACAGCAACGCATCGTTGGATCCCCAATCGCTGAAATCACGCAGCCAGCGGTCTCCGTCTTTCGAAAAAACGTCGTCAGGCATGAAAGCCGCCGAGGCGGATTCATTCATAGTCGCGACAGGAAAGGCCAGTCCCCTAAACACCCCTCCGGAAACATTGGAGAAGTTCTCGGTATAGACAGGCGTACCCCTGGTCTCAGGCTCTTCGTAGTAAATATTGTCCAACGAACTGACGGTTTCCTTCAGATAAATCTGTTGGCCGTCGATCGGGTCGCCAAGAGGATAGGACTCAGGTTTCACGACGGCGGATCCGGCTTCGGATCGCGTATCAAGTTGGTTATTCTTGAGCGTGAACGCGATGGTGTTGGAATCGAGAATCTGGGAGTCAGAAACATTCTCCTCGATATCCTCTTTGCAGGCAACAAACGTGAGCGTCGCGGCGACCGCGAGCAAAGCGTAAAAGAATCTTTTCATTTCAGTCACGTTTGAATGGTTAAAACACAATGGGATCTTCGAGATAAGACTCGGCCGTAGCGTCGTCATTTGCATTTACATTCGAGAGCTCATCGACCGTTACCTTGGCCGACAAACAGATGATGCCTTCACTTTCCAGAAACGACCATCTGGCGATAGGCTGGCGATACTTGAATACTTTTTTCACCTTCATATGTGTAATAATTTTTTTATGCACTCCTGACCCCTATCGGTCAAACCCCGCAAAGTTAGACATAATTGCGTTTAGTTCCAATATTTTTTTATATTTGCGGTCATATTCAGCTATTCTATCTTATGAAACGATTCTTGCCGGCCATCCTGGCCCTGCTTGCCCTGTGCTCCGCCTGCGTGGATCCGGAGTACAACCTTGACAACATCAAGACGGAGGGCACCATCCTGCGCAACCTGGAAGTCCCCATCGGAAGCTTCCAGCTCATCACCCTCGAGACCATCCTGAAGGCGCAGGGCTCCGAATGGGGTCCGATTGTGACGAGGCCCGGCGCCTATTTCCTGAAGGGATCGGCTGAGATCAGCGGAGTGAACCTCAGTCTCGATGAAGGCATCTATTTCAAGAAAGCCGAGCTCCACACGGTCATCGTCAACACGCTGCCGCTGGACATGGATTTCAGCGTCCAGGCGCTGGATGCGGAAGGGCAGCCCTGCAAGGATGTGAAAGTGAGCGTGCAGTCCGATGCTTCCCCCGCGATTCGCTCCGGACTCCCGGGCCAGCCGTCCGAGAACCCGGTCATCCTCCGGCTGGATTGCAGCGAGAAGACCCTGTCGCTCGAAACGCTCCGGCTGAACTTCACGGGCGAAACCGGCAACGGGTTCGAGCACCAGGAACCCGCCATGAACGAAGGCATCAAGCTGACCAAGGTAGCCCTCAAGATACCGGAAGGCTTCCATTTC
>JAEEGK010024906.1_pt1 | contig 12357 bp, 7 predicted proteins | sample 8958771 | NCBI WGS metagenome assembly JAEEGK01 (sample SAMN16246547, study PRJNA631951) | gut metagenome | biome: gut microbiome; feature: rumen; material: SC-attached | host: Bos | place: Iran: Karaj | collected 2018-10 | reverse complement strand
GTAACGTTGATGTTAGCGACTCCGGCGTAGTGGAATGTACGCATGTTCATCTGGGTACCGGGCTCTCCGATGGAGTGGGCCGCCATGACTCCGGCGGACTCGTTCTTGTCCATCGTGTGGCGTTGATACATGTCTTAGGCCCTGACGATGAGTTCCCTACACTTGTCATCGGGTACGTCGTGGCCCTCGATGCGTGCCGCGATGTCGACGATGATCTTCATGGGGAGTTCGATGTCCTCCTTCTGCATGATCGCCTTGAGCTTCAGCTCGGTCTCGTTGTAGGTGTAGAACTGTGTGACCTCCTCCATGGGGGTGACCACAGTCTTCTCCTCCTCCTTCTTCTTGGTGGACTTAGCCGAGGTGGTTCCGCTCTTCTTTCCGACCTTGGACAGGACGGACTTTGCCTCCTCCTCGGTCATTCCGAGCTCCACGAGCTCGGACTCGTCCGCACGGCTGATATCGCTCAGTGTGCTGAACTTCGTGAGCAGGAGCGTGGCGGATTCCTCGCTGATGTTCCTCTTAAGGAGTGCGTTCATGGTGTCTTTCTTTGCCATTATCACTCACCTCCTCCGTCGTAGTCGATGTCAAGGTCGTCCATGTCCTCTCCGTCTCCCTCTTCCTCGATGTATTCCATCTCGTCCTTCTCGAGGGATCCGTAGTCTCCTCCGACGTCCTTCTCGTTGTCCTGGATGAAGTCCTCGGCCGCGTCGCCGAACACCTCGAAGAACAGGTCGTCGAGGTCGATTGCCTTACCCCTGACGGTCTTGGCGGGATCGACTCCGTCCTCTCCGTACTTGAACTGGACGACGGTTCCCACGGTGTTCCTTACGGTTCCGTCGGATGTCAGCTTGAGGTCCTCCAGAGCGGAGACGAGCCTCCTCTGCATGTATCCTGACCTGGAAGTACGGACAGCGGTATCGACCAGTCCCTCTCTTCCTCCCATTGCGTGGAAGAAGAACTCGGTGGGTGTGAGTCCGGACTTGTATGAGTTGGAGCAGAATCCCCTGGCGTATGCCCCGAGGTCTCCCTTCTCGAAGTGGGAGAGCGTCCTGTTCCAATATCCTCTGGACAGCCTCTCTCCACGAACGGACTGCTGACCGACACAACCGGCCATCTGCGACAGGTTGAGCATCGATCCACGGGCTCCGGCCTTCGCCATGATGACAGCGGGGTTGTCCATTCCCAGGTATTTTCCTGCGATGTCTCCTGCCTCATCACGGGCCTCTCCCAGCTCCTTCATGACGCTGACCTCGAGGGTCTCCCTGAGGGAACGTCCGGGCATCTGCTGGAGGGTTCCGGAACGGTATGAGTCCACCAGAGCAGTCACCTTGTCGATGTGCTCGTTGGTGTTGTTGCTGATCTGGAGGAGTGCCTCCTGAGGGATATCCTCGTCGCTGATACCGGTACTGAATCCGTGGTTCATCAGTGCACCGAGGGCGAGCCTGGTGACCTGGTTGATGAACTGGGCGGCCCTCTCGGATCCGTAGTCACGTGCGATACGGTCGAGGATCTTACCCTTGCTGTTTCCGATTGCCTTGACGTCGATGGTTCCGCAGATCAGCTGACCGTCGCGGATGATGACGTATCCGTCGTTGGGGCAGTTTCCTTTCTTGCACTCTGCACGGTTGTTGCAGTTGCAGATGTTCGCCCTGAAGCTTGTGTTGAATCCTTTGGGAAGGATTGTCGAGAACAGCTGCCTTCCGGTCCAGTACTTCTCTCCCGTCTCCTCGTCGATGAAGGGTTCGGGCATGGGGACATCGTCCAGTTTGAACATGATGTTCGCCGCTTCCTCCGCGTTGAAGCGGGGGTTGAAGTGTGTGAGGAAGTAAGCTCCCGTGATGTGGTCGTGGATGGCACCGATGATAGGTCCTCCGTACCTGGGGGACAGGATGTTCTCCTGGACCTGCATGATGATACGTGCCTCTGCACGTGCCTCATCGGACTGCAGTACGTGGAGGTTCATCTCGTCTCCGTCGAAGTCTGCGTTGTAGGGAGGACATACGCACAGGTTGAACCTGAATGTCTTTCCCTCCATGACCTTGACGCGGTGCGCCATCATGGACATCCTGTGCAGCGAAGGCTGCCTGTTGAACAGGACGACATCTCCGTCTACGAGCTGTCTCTCGACGGTGTATCCGATGTCGAGACCCTCGGCGACCTCCTCGGCGTTCCTCTCGGTGATCCTGATCTTCCTTCCGTCGGAACGGATGACGTAGTTCGCTCCGGGGACGTAGGGGAAGTCCAGCTTGTCCGCCATGGGACCGCGCCTGACGATCTCCCTGACCTTCTCGATGTTGTACTGGTTCACGCGGAGGGGAACGGTGAGCTCCCTTGCTGCGAACGTGGGTACTCCGACATCGTTGATGGAGAGCAGCGGATCGGGCGAGATGACGGTACGGGCGGAGAAGTTGACACGCTTACCGGACAGGTTGGATCTGAAACGACCCTCCTTACCCTTAAGCCTCTGCTCGAGCGTCTTGAGGGGACGTCCGGACCTGTGCCTTGCGGGCGGGATACCGGATGTCTGGTTGTCAAAGTATGTGGTGACGTGGTACTGGAGAAGCTCCCACAGATCCTCGACGATCAGCTGGGGTGCTCCTGCATCACGGTTCTCTCTGAGCCTCTGGTTGATCCTGAGGACATCGACCAGCTTGTGGGTCAGGTCATCCTCGGACTTGTCTCCTGCCTCGAGTGTGATCGAGGGCCTGACGGAGACGGGGGGCACTGCGAGGACAGTGAGGACCATCCACTCGGGCCTGCAGGTCTCGGGGTCGATTCCCAGGGCCCTGAGGTCCTCATCGGGGATCCTCTCGAGCCTCTCGCGGACCTCTTTGGGTGTGAGCTTGTGGTTGTCCTCGACCTCCCTGAATGTTGTGGGCTTGTCGAGCTTGATCTTGATCTGCGTCTCGTTACAGTAGGGGCAGACGGCCTTTCCGGATGCATCCTTGGCGGTGTCCTTCGTGAAGAGCTTCTTCTCGATGGTTCCTCCTCCGAGCTCCTCCATCTTCTCCATGCTGTCCATGCGGTCCTTGATCTGTTCGGGGGACAGCATGAGCCTGCCGCACTTGCAGCAGGTGGATTCCAGCAGCATCTTGATGTCCTTGATGAATCCGACGTGGATGACGGGCAGTGCGAGCTCGATGTGTCCGAAGTGTCCGGGACACTCGTCGACCTTGCATCCGCAGGTCTTACAGCGGATTCCGGGCTCGATGACTCCCATGTGGGGGTCCATGAGTCCACCGGGGTAGGGATAGCCCTCATCGTTGTACGTGTCGGGCGTGATGACCTTGATGGCGGACATCTTCCTGATCTCCTCGGGGGAGAGACAGGAGAACTTGATCGATCCGATCCTCTTCGTGATTCCGTATGTCATTTCAAATCCTCCAGCTGAAGCCTCATGGCTACACCAAGGGACAGAAGCTCATCCATCAGCAGCTTGAAAGCGTAGGATGTCTGAACCTGGTAGATGTTTGTATTATTCTTACAGACAGGACAGTAAAGGGATCCGTGCCTGTCCATGATTGCGATGTGTCCGCAGGACGGGTTGCCGCAGATCCACTGCTGTGTTCCGTCCGACTCGTCGAGGAGACGGTCCTTGATGACCATGGATACTCCGTGACCGATCAGACAGTCACGCTCCATCTCTCCGAACCTGAGACCTCCCTGCCTGGAACGACCCTCGGTAGGCTGCCTGGTAAGGATCTGGACGGGTCCTCTGGACCTGACGTGCATCTTTCCGCTGACCATGTGGTGCAGCTTCTCGTAGAAGATGACTCCGGTGTATACCTCTGCCTGAATCATCTTTCCGGTCCTTCCGTCGTACATGATCTCCTTTCCGGTGTTCTTGAATCCGTTCCTGACGAGACCGTCACGGATGGACTCCTCGTTCTCTCCGGAGAACGCTGTACCGTCGATGGTGCGTCCCTCCATCGATCCGACCTTACCTGCGATCATCTCGAGGACGTGTCCGATGGTCATACGGGACGGGATACCGTGGGGGTTGACGACCAGATCGGGTGTCACTCCGTCCGCGGTGAAAGGCATGTCGCACTGGTCGACGAGCCTTCCGACGACTCCCTTCTGTCCGAACCTCGAACAGAACTTGTCTCCGAGCTCGGGGATCCTCTGGTCCCTGACCTTGACACGGACGAGCTTGCGTCCGTCGAGGTCCTCTGTGATCATGACTGAATCGACGTATCCGCTCTCTCCGTGCCTGACGGTGACGGATGTCTCCCTCCTCTTCTGAGGTGTGAGGAAATCGGTGTCCTCCTCGTTGAACCTGGGAGGCGATGTCTTTCCGACCAATACGTCGGAGCTTCCGACCTGGGATCCGGGAAGGATCAGACCGTCGTCGCCGAGCATGGAGTACTTGTCCTCCTCACGGGCTCCGGTGACATCGGGCTGGGGGATCTCGAACGCATCCTCGGTTCCTCCGGGGTAGCGGTGCTCCTCAGCGGAGTAGGACCTGAGGAAGGTGGACCTTCCGAGACCTCTCTGCACGGAGCTCTTGTTCATGACGAGCGCATCCTCGATGTTGTATCCGTGATAGGAGAGAACAGCGATACAGAAGTTCTGTCCTGCGGGCCTGTGCTCGTAGTGCATGTAGTTCATGGTCTGCGTCTGGACCATGGGCACCTGCGGGTAGTGCATCAGGTGTCCCCTGGTGTCGGGCCTGATCCTGTAGTTGGAGCAGGAGATTCCCAGAGCCTGCTTACCCATTGCTGCACCCATTGTGATACGGGGTGCGGAGTTGTGCTCGGGATAGGGAACGATACCGCATCCGACTCCGATGATGATCATCGGGTCGACCTCCATGTGAGTGTACTTGGGGTCGAGCTTGCTGGGCACTGTGAACTCGTTGTCGCACCATCTGCACTTCAGGACCGCATCCTCGTCCTTTCCGGGGTTGGTCCAGTCTGCGTCGGTGACAGAGAGCGCATGACCGCAGCAGGGGCACCTGGAAGGCACGTCGTAGGGGTCGACGAGGACAAGTGCGTCCTCCTCTTCCTCTGCATCGATCCACTCGATGATTCCCTCGCGGAACAGGTCGTTCCACCTGATCTTCTCCTCGCGGATTCCCTCGATGTGTTTCCTTGTAAGTGCCAGCCTTCCGTTCTTGACGATGAGGAGAGGCCTTCTGAGACGTCCCTCATCACAGTTGATGATGACCTCGTTGGTCTCCTGATCGAAACGGACGTTGATCTGTCCGGAGATCAGACCGCATCTCCTGCGCTCCCTGATCTCGTTGACCAGCTTCTTGGCGTCCTCGTGAACTCCGACAAGGTCTCCGTTGACGTATACACGGGTCTCGTCGGATGTCTTGACTGTCTTGATTCCCAGCTCCCTGAGCATCCACCTGATGTCCATCTCGGGGATTCCCTCCGAGATCTCGATGATCAGGGCGGCGTTCTTCACCAGACCGCAGTTCTGTCCTTCAGGTGTCTCCGAGGGGCAGAGTCTTCCCCACTGTGTGGGGTGCAGGTCACGGGCCTCGAAGTGAGGCTGACTCCTGGTCAGGGACGATGTCACCCTCCTGAGGTGAGACATAGCGGACAGGTTGGATGTCCTGTCGAGAAGCTGCGATACTCCTGCACGTCCGCCGACCCAGTTTCCTGTGGCGAGAGCGTGGATGAGCTTGTGTGTGAGCAGCTCGGTCCTGATGGAGGAACGGATGGTGTTGATGTCGAACTTCTCGTTCCTCTTCCTTCCCCAGCTCCTCTCGAGCTGGTATTTCAGGTCCTTCATGAGGCTGCTGAAGCTTGTCCTGAAGAGATCCTCCATGAGGTCTCCGGAGAGCTTGAGCCTCTTGTTTGCGTAGTGGTCCTTGTCGTCCTCCTTCCTCTTCTCGAGGGAAAGCTCGAGGACGGAACGTGCTACGCGGCCGAGGAAGATTGCTTTCTTCTTCCTGTCTTCGATTGAGTCTCCCAGGTGGGGGAGCAGTGAACGGTCGAGGATGGACTCGACCTTCTTGGTCCTGTATTCCTTCGCCTGACCGGCAGCGAAGTTCCTCTCAAGGAACAGGATAGCGTCCTCGGTTGTGTGGAATCCGTTGGGCGCGTATGTCTTCTTATCATAAGCGGTCTCGATGTTGGCGTACACGGTGTTTGCCATGAGCTCATCGGAGACGATGGTCTCGTAGATCTCCTGATCGGATTCCATTCCGAGCGCCTTCATCAGTGCGATGAGGGGGATGGAACCGGAGACAGCGGGAACGGAAACGGAAAGCATTCCGTCCTTCTTCTTCTCCACGAGGGTCAATGCGCGGTAACCGTCCTTCTGTGAGAAGACCTTGGCAACTTCGACTGCCGCGCCGTATTTCTCATTGTACTCGACCATTACTCTGTTGGGTGCGAGATCCTCCAGCGTGATGAGTACCCTCTCGGTACCTCCTACGATGAAGTATCCTCCGGGCTCCCTGGGGTCCTCTTTCTCCATGACGAGCTCCTGCTCGTACTCCTCGGGGGTGAGGGAGCGCTCAAGGTGGTGCTCCAGGTTCTCCTTGTAAAGGCTGCATCCCTTGGATTTGACCATGATGGGCAGGTCTCCGACCCAAAGCCATCCGGATCCCTCGGGGGAGTCGATCTCCTGTCCGTCCTCGAAGATCTCAAAGAACACTTCGACACGGGATGCGTAGTTGAACTTTCTGAGCCTGGCCTCCATAGGGGTGGTCCAGTGCTCGCAACCGTTTGCCTCTTTGACATAGGGCTCGCCGACACGGATGGTGGGCCTTGCGTTGACGTCGATGTGACCGTCCTCATCCCTGGTCCTTCCGATACGGATCTCGAGGTTCCTTCCGCCGGTCCTCTCGGGATCCAGCTTGATGACTCCGCGGGTAGCGTCGTCTGTGGGGACCCTGATGTCGTCGACGATCCTCTGCATCCTGCTGTTGGGGTTGTCCTCGGTCGCGAGGAAATCGTTGAAGGACGAGAGGTGGTGGTTCACGATGTTGTGTTCCGAGAAGTAGAGTTGTACTAGATCCCTCATCTTCATCCCCTCGTTACGAGCCTATACGCCACGAACTCCTGGGCGGTCTTGCTCTTCCTTACGATCTTTATGACGCGGCCCTCCTCGATGGGTCCGTGGATACTCTCCAGGACTTTGACTCCGGGGTCGCTTTTTCTTATCTTGGGAAGCTGCTCAAGTTTGATTCCCTTCCTATCGAGAACCGCTTGTGCCTCTTCTTCGGACAAGAGGTGATGCTCAGGCACTAGGCAGTGCGTGAGTACATTGAACGAGATGTTTTCTGTTGCCAAGTTTTCACCTACTTTTGTTCCAGACCGGTCATCTGGCGAAGACGTTTGATTTTGAGAAAAAGTGTGTGCCTTTCCTCATACTTGATCTGCCGTCGATCTCTCATGAAGTCCATTGGCGGGCCTGAAGGGATTCGAACCCTTGACAGCCTGATTAAAAGTCAGGTACTCTACCTAGCTGAGCTACAGGCCCTTATGGATAGCTTTCAAGCTTGTAATTCGGGTGCAATATATGGTATTATTAAAAGGTTGCTCCCCCTATAAGGCGCGTATAATACAATATAGGGGAGAAAAGAGAGAGGTTTATGATAAAACCTCCGTTTTTCAGTCCATCTCGGTCTCCTCGAACTGACTGTCGTACAGGTCCTGATAGAATCCGCCCTTCGCGAGCAGCTCCTCGTGCGTACCCTGTTCGATGATACTGCCGTTCCTCATCACGATGATGAGGTCGGCATCCTTGATGGTCGACAGCCTGTGGGCGATCACGAAGGATGTCCTATTATGTGCCAGATCATCCATTGCCTTCTGGATTATCAGCTCCGTTCTGGTGTCCACAGAACTCGTTGCTTCGTCCAAAATGAGCATAGGGGAGGTGTCCAACATCGCACGGGCGATGGTCAGCTGCTGCCTCTGGCCGGCGGACAGGGTGTCGTTATCCTCAAGGACGGTATCGTATCCGTCGGGAAGGGACATGATGAAGTGATGGATCCCCACCGCCTTGCAGACCTCCTCCAGCTTCTCGTCGGAGATGTCTTCTTTGTTGTAGACCAGGTTCTCTTTGATGGTCCCCTCGAACAGCCAAGTGTCCTGGAGGACCATGCAGAACTGCTCATGTACGTTCTCCCTGGTGAGATCCTTGATGGACACGCCGTCTATGAGTATGTCCCCGCTCCAGACCTCGTAGAACCTCATCAGCAGATTGACCATGGTCGTCTTCCCCGCACCGGTGGGCCCGACGATCGCGACCTTCTGACCCGGTTTGATATCAGCGGAGAATCCGTGGATGATCTCCTTATCGGGATTGTATCCGAAATGTACGTCCCTGAACTCGACGTGACCCTTGGCCTCTATCCTCTGGACCTTGTCCGACTCGTCCTCGAACTCCTCCTCGTCGAGGAATCCGAAGATCCTCTCGGCCGCGGCCGCCACGGACTGCATTACGGTAAGACCCTGCGACATCTGCTGCAGAGGGTTGGTGAACAGCCTGATGTAGATCATGAATGCGACGATGACTCCTATGGTGATCTCTCCGTCGAGGACCATCATCGCTCCGACGATACAGACCATGACGTATCCGAAGTTCCCGATGAAGCCCATCAGAGGCATCATGGTCCCTGCCATGAACATGGCCATGAAACCGCTGTGCTGAAGGTTGCTGTTGATGTCATCGAACTCCTTCTTGGCCCTCTTGTCGCCGTTGTAGGACTTGACGATGCTGTGGTTGTTGTACGTCTCGGTGATGTGGCCGTTCATGGCCCCCAGATAGTTCTGCTGGGCCTCGAAGTACTTCTGCGACCTGGACATGATCAGGGCCATCAGTATGAATCCGATGATGGTCGAACCGACTGCGACACCGGCCATGGTCAGGTTGGTGTACATCATCATGATCAGGGACCCTAGGAACTGCGTGATGGCCACGATCATGGTGCTCACGGAACGGTTCGTATCCTGTCCTAGCGAATCCGCATCGTTGGTCACACGGCTCATCAGGTCCCCTGATTTGGCGCTGTCGAAGTACTTCAGCTGGATGCGGTCGATCTTCGCAGAGATGTCATTACGGAGGTTACCCGCGGTCCTCTGGGCGATGGTGGCCATGATCAGCCCCTGCACCAACGATATGACGGCGCTGCTTCCGTACAGTATCAGCAGCCAGACGGCAATGGACACTATCGCATCCATGTCTATGTCGCCGCTGAAGAGCCCATCCTTGATCAGGTCGGTCATGTCGCTGAGCATGTTCGGACCCAACAGGGTGAGCACGGTACCGACTATGGCGAAGATCACCGCGATGATGAACAGGGGCTTGTACTTGCCCATGTACTGGAAGAGTCTGGCCCATGCCTGTTTGAAGTTCTTGGGCTTCTCCGTGGGCATACCAGGAGCATTCCTAGGTCCTCTCCTTCTCTCGGGCGGACTCATCTTACCAACTCCTCCTCCGAGAGCTGAGATCTGGCGATCTGATGGTAGACCTCGCAGTCCTTCAGCAGCTCCTGGTGTTTCCCAATGCCGACGATCCTTCCCTCGTCGAGGACGATGATCTTGTCGGCATCCTTGATGGTGCCTATCCTTTGTGCGACTATGATTGTGGTGACTCCGGCCGTCTCCTTCTTCAATTGGCTTCTCAGGAGGTGGTCGGTCTTGTAGTCCAGGGCGGAGAACGAATCATCGAAGATGTAGAACTCCGGCTTCCTGCATACCGCACGGGCGATGGACAGACGCTGCTTCTGTCCTCCGGAGAGGTTCGTACCTCCCTCTGCGACGGCACCTTGATACTGGCCTTCCATCTTCTCCACGAACTCGGTCCCCTGTGCGATGGCGATGGCTTTCTTCACATCCTCCTCGCTGCGTTCAGCCTCCGTGTCTCCGTAATTGACGTTCGATGAGACGGTGCCGTTGAACATGACGGCTTTCTGGGGAACGTATCCTATCTTCCTGTGCAGATAGTCCTGGTCGTATTCCTTCACATCCACTCCGTCCACGGTGATCTGTCCGGAGTTCGCATCGTAAAAGCGAGGGATGAGCTTCACCAGAGTACTCTTACCGGACCCGGTGGAACCGATGATCGCTACGGTCTCTCCCTTGTCCACATCGAACGATATGTCCGTGAGCGAATCCTGGGGGGAACCGGGGTAAGCGAACGATACATTGCGGAATGATATGCAACCCTCCATCTCCGGAGGGGACTCCCTGACCCCTCCATCCAGGACGGTGGGCTCGGTCCTTATGACCTCATCGATACGCCTGGCCGCGACCATGGCACGGGGCAGGACCATGAACACGATGATCAGCATCATGAAGGCCGCGATGACCTGCATCGCATACGACGAGAACACGATCATATCGGAGAAGGCTGCATATCTTTCGAGCATACCTTCAGTCCCCGAGATTATGACGGCGCCCATCCAGTAGATCGCCAGACCAAGAATGCTCATTATCGCCGTTATCACTGGCATGAGGAACGCCAGAGCGCGGGTGACGGACACGTGTGTATCAGTCAGCCTGTCGTTGGCCTCCCTGAACTTGTTCTCCTGGTAGGCCTCCGCGTTGTAAGCATGTACGACACGGATCCCGCTCAGGCCTTCCTTCGTTATGCGGTTGACATCGTCGTTCATCCATTGGATCTTCTTGAAACGGGGGAAGGTGAACCACAGGATCACTCCTATGAATACGATCATGACCAAAAGACAGATGAGGGTGACCTCCACCCAGCCGATGTTCTTGGTCGAGATCTTCATGATCGCAAGGATCGCCATCATCGGCGCCCTGATTGCGACCATCAGACCGAGGATGAAGGCCATCTGGACCTGGTTGACGTCGTTAGTGGAACGGGTGATCAGACTGTAGATTGAGAACTTGTTGATCTCCGCGGCCGAATACTTCTCGACCTGATTGAACTGGCGCTCACGCATGGTCTTTCCCATGTTGGTTCCCATGTTCGCGATGAACAGACCGACTATGACTGCAAGGATTAGACTGCCCAACGCACAGCCGAGCATCCACATTCCCTGTTCCATGACCTCGTCGGAGCTCCCTCCGGTGATCATGATGTTGGTGATCTCCGTCATGTATCCCGGGATCTCAAGCTCCAGCCAGACCTGGATATAGACCAGGACCAGCGTAACGGCCAGCAGTATCCAATCGATCTTCCTGAAGTAGTTGAAGATCAAGCACTCTCCTCCTTGACGGTGTTGGAGATCTTGCCGAGGATGACCATCAGCGTGTCCATCTCCTCCTGCGTGAGGTCCTTAAGGAGCTCCTTCCAAGCGAAGTCCATGATGCCCTTGATCTTATCGGCGGTCCTCTTCCCCTCTTCAGTAAGATATAATGAATATTCGCGGCTGTCCGCCCTGTTCTCGACAAGGCCGGACTCGATGAGCTTGGAGACCATACGGGTGGTGTGCGCCTTGTCCACCATGAGGATCTCGGTCAGACCTTTGAGGGAGATGCCTTCGTTATACGCGATCTCGCCCAGGAACGGAGCGGTCGACGGCTTGATCCCCAGTTCGTCGAACTTGGGGGCCGTGATCTTCTCCAGATAGGTCTTGATGACCCTAGGGCCACAGATGCGTTCGTTCTCATTTTCCATAACGCAGTTGACAAGTCAACTCATATTTATAGTTGACAGAATCAACTCACGCATTTCCCGAAGTCTTGCGTGCGAAGATGAGATAACCTGTGTGACCGAGCATCTCGAATGAGGGCCTCACTCCTCCGGGGTGGACCTCCAATCCGCGCTGCATGTTCTCCAGCGCATAGACGTTGGAGTAACCGTGCTCACGGAGCGCCTTGACGATGGATTCGGCCTGATTCATGTTCGGGACGTATGCGCAGAGCCTGCCTCCGGAACGGAGATGCTTCTCCAGGTTGTCCAGGGCGAGCCACGGGTCGGGCATGTCCATGGTGAGGGCATCGGCCTTCCAATCGACGTCGACGGACATGTCCCTCGCGTCGCCGATCTGATACGACCAGTACTTGTCCAGACCTACCCTTGAAACATTCTTCTTTGCGCGAAGGGCGTTCTCCTCCTTGAATTCCAATGTGAGAACTTGTCCAGTGGGTGCGACCGCGTGGAGCAGAGCAGTGGTGAGTCCCCCTGACCCCGCTCCCACCTCGATGACCCTGTCGCTGGCCTTGATGTCGCAATGCATCAGGATCGTGGCGGCATCCTTCGCGGAGATGATCTGCGCTCCCCTGTCCAGGGATTCCATGAGTTCGAGCACTCCGGGTCTGAAGACCCTGTAGTCGCGACCGACGATAGTGACCTTGTCGCCCTCGTCGAGGTCCTTGAACCTGCTGCCGTCGATGGCCCCCAGGGACTGTACCTTCATCATGCCGTAGACGACTTTGAGCCATATCCTCTTGCCCGAGGCGTCCTCGAGATAGATGA
>JAEEGK010024904.1_pt1 | contig 12358 bp, 11 predicted proteins | sample 8958771 | NCBI WGS metagenome assembly JAEEGK01 (sample SAMN16246547, study PRJNA631951) | gut metagenome | biome: gut microbiome; feature: rumen; material: SC-attached | host: Bos | place: Iran: Karaj | collected 2018-10 | reverse complement strand
GGAGCTGTCAAAACCGACAGCCCCATTCAACACAGACTAAAGCCAGCTGAAGCTCAGCACGGTCTGGGCGTCAAATTCTTCGCCCGGGTGCAGAATGCATGACGGGAAATTGTCGTGGTTTGGCGCATCCGGGAACTGCTGCGTTTCAAGGCAGAAGCCCTCGTTAGGCTGATGAATCTGACCGAATTTGCCTGCGCTACCGCCGAGAGAGCCGCCGGCATAGAACTGCACGCCCGGCTGGTTCGTAGAAACAAGCATTGAGCGGCCGCTTGTCGGCTCATAGACTGCGGCACAGACTGTCAGGTCGCTGCCTTCGGCGCGGTTAATCACAAAGTTGTGGTCGTAGCCGCCCTTCACCTTTGCAAAGTCTTTGCCGATTGGCTTGGCCTTTCTAAAGTCAAAAGCCTTGTCTTTATCAACAGACGTAAGCACGCCGGTCGGAATCAAATCGTCTGTAACAGCAAGATAAGCATCAGCGTTAAGCATAAGCTCGTGGTCAAAAATCTTGTTGTGAGAATTGCCAGTAAGGTTGAAATATGTGTGGTTCGTAAAATTGACCGGCGTATCGCGGTCTGTCCAAGCCTTATATTCCATAAGGATTTCATTTTTCTTGTTAAGAAGATAAGTAACTTCAATCAGCAGATTGCCCGGAAAGCCCTGCTCGCCGTTGCGGCTTGTGCGTGTAAAGCGCACGCCCATTCCGTCAGCTGTTTCGATTTCTTCAGCCTCGAAAAGCATTTTGTCGTAGCCGCGGAAACCGCCGTGAAGCATGTTCTTGCCGTCGTTTACGTCAAGCTTGTAAGTTTTGCCGTTCAAGCTGAAAGTAGCGCCGCCGATTCGGTTTGCAAAACGCCCAATGAACGCGCCGAAGAACGGGCCGCCGTGGCTGTTGATGTAACCGGTCAAATCAGAATAGCCAAGAACTATGTCTTCTTTAACGCCGTTCTTAGACGGCACAACGATGCTCGTGATTGTGCATCCGAAGTTTGTTACAGAAAAAGACATGTCTGCATTTTTGATTGTGTAGAGATGCACTTTTTCTCCAGTTGAGAGAACGCCGAATTTTGTTCTTTTGATTTTCATTTTTGCATTTCCTGCCGATAATTTTAGAGTGGGTGGACATGAGCAGTAAGCTCAAAGCAACAATTGAAGTATAACGCAAGTCAACGCGCTTGCATAGGATTTTTTAAAAATGATTGGTTCAAGCTTTCGTACAAAAACTTCTGCCGGTTCACGCCTGCGCACAAACAGCGTTGCCGTTCCACGGGAACTTTACAAAGACTTTAGGCGGCTCGGCCTTGCTCCGGGCGCATCTCTTGCCGTGTGCAAATCTGCCCAGAGAAACCTTATGAAGCTGCACCACCCCGACAGGCACGCCGAAAACCGTTTCAGCTTTCACGTTGCAACGCAAATTTCTTCAACAATAAACGAATCATTTCAAAGAATCGAAGTCTGGTACACTAAAGGCAAGCTTGACGGCTAAAACAAGTCAAGCATCGAATCAAGATAAACCGCCTCGCGCACCTCAAGCTGATGTTCGGGCTTTGTCATGTAATAAAGCAGAAACTCTAGCACAACTGCGCTGCCAAGCCCGCGCCCTTCAAGCTTGAAATTCGAAAAGCCCATAGGCAGATAAACGCTCTTAATGCTGTCAATACCGATAAAGGCCGGGCTTTTCATGGCGCGAGAAAAGCGGTAACCGCCCGCCGCATCTTTTGAGCTGCAAGCAAAATCTGGCACGTTTTCGCCAAGATTTTTTCGGCTGACATTTTCATAGCAAGCTTTCCGCGCCGTGCAGCCAATGTCGCAACATTCGTTGCAGAGAAACTCAACTTTGTCTTTTTGCGGTTGCGGCAAAAGCTTTAATTTGTCAAAAGCTTTGTTCAATCTGAAATCTGGCACAACGTAGCTGAAACAATTGCGGTTAAGCTCAGTCTGAAAATCTTCAAAATTGGTCAGCACTTTCGTCGTTGAAGAAACTAGATAAAGGTTCGGGTATTTTTCTGCAAGATAATCAGCAAGCAAGTCTGAATGAACTATAACGCCGTTCTGCACGGTGCTTGCACAGCTTGACGCGCCAGTTTGTGCACAGCTTGCGCCTTTTTCGAACAAAGCGCAAAGGTTGTTGCATTTTCTGTCGGAAAGGTGCTCTTCTTTAAGCAACGAATTGCTGAACGTGAGCCGCGCCGAAATGCCGTATTCGCTTAGAAGCGCAAGCACGTCGCGCGCATCAGCTTCGCCAAAGCCTGCCCTGCCGCCGCCCCAGAGACAATCAGCCGGTGCGCCGTAAATCGAGCCGATGTCGCACCAGCTGTAAAACATTTCGCGGTGCTTGCGGAAAAGCGGCAGAAAGACGCTGTAAAGCTCATAAAACTCAAACAGCCCCGGCAAATGATAATGCGCCGTCAGATTATGCTGACTTCCGCCGTTCTCAACTTCTTCTAATATTTTGCTGCCAGTCAGCATTGCAGCTCCTTTTTATAAATTGCAGGCTAAAGCCCAGTTTAAACAAGAATAAGCAAGGTTATTACAAACAACGAAAGTGCTGCTGAAAAAAGTGCAAAGAAATAGCCTCTTTTTTTGTTGCGCTCAATTACGAAAATCCATCCCAAAAAACAAGACCCGATAATATAAAGCGGATAAAACGCGGACAGCAGCCACAAAAGCCGAACCAGCAACTCCAACAGATTAAAACTCAGCGGAGCATCTGCCGCGCTCATAATAGAAGCCATGAATATCAGCGGAGAAGGAAGCAAGGCTACACAATCTATAAGCAAGATTATTCCAAAAAAGATTTTTTGTTTCAATGTTCCTTGCATTTTCACTTTTCTCCACTAGCAAGCCGTAAAAGCCGGAACTGTACCGGCTCAATCTTCGGTGGTAGCGGAAGCTTCGCCTTCTTCTTCGGCAAGCTTTCGGTGCAGCGTCTTTCTGCCGATTGCGAGAACGTCTGCCGTCTTAGACTTGTTGCCGCGGTTCGCAGCCAGCGTTTCATTTATGTAGATTTTTTCCGCGGCATCAAGCGTAAGCCCGGCCGGAATCTGCACCATATCTTGTGCGTTGTGCTGCGAAATCGTCGGCGGAAAATCGTCCAGCGTGAGCGTATCGCCCGCGCACATTACGACGGCACTTTCCATGCAGTTGCGGAGCTGTCTGATGTTGCCCGGCCAGTCATATTTGTAGAGCGCTGCCCTTGCGTGAGAATCAATTGAAGTGATGTTCTTGCCGTTCTCTTTGGCAAATTCCTTCAAGAAAGCGCTGACCATAAGTGGAATATCGTCCTTGCGGTCGCGGAGCGGCGGAACATGAATGTGCACGACGTTAAGCCTGTAGTACAAATCTTCGCGGAAACGCCCTTCGGCGATTTCTTTTTCAAGGTCGCGGTTTGTTGCGGCTATAACGCGCACATCGGTTTCAACAGTTTCTTCGCCGCCGACGCGCTCAAAACGCTTGTCTTGCAAGACGCGCAAAATCTTTATCTGAACGTTCTGGTCAATTTCGCCAATCTCATCAAGGAAAATAGAACCGCCGTGCGCAAGCTCAAAACGGCCGCGCTTGCGTGCAACTGCACCGGTAAAAGCACCTTTTTCATGGCCAAATAGCTCGCTTTCAAGCAGGCTCTCTGAAAGCGCGGCGCAATGCACCTTTATAAGCGGCTTGTCTTTGCGCGGCGAAAGATTGTGCACGGCGTTGGCGATAAGCTCTTTGCCTACGCCGCTTTCGCCGGTAATTAGCACAGAAGCCTTTGACGAAGCAACGCGGCGCACCATCTCAAAGATTTTCTGCATTTCCGCGCTTTTTCCGATAATCGATTCAAAAGACTTGTTAGAGTCAAGCTCTTCTTTAAGCTGCCTGTGCTGCAGCGAAAGTTCGCGGTTTTGAAGCGCGCGTTTTACAATAAGCGAAAGCCTGTCAAGGTTGAGCGGCTTCGTCAAAAAGTCGTAAGCACCGGCTCGCATTGCATCAACCGCGCTGTCAATCGTACCGTGACCGGTCAGGACAATAACCGGCAGTCCGGGGCTTTCTGAAGTAACTTTGGCAAGCACTTCTTCGCCAGAAATGCCTGGCATACGCAAGTCTGTAATCACAAGGTCTATGTCGCCACGCCCCACAAGCTGCAAGCCTGTCTCGCCGTCGGGCGCAAGTACGACATTGTAGCCGTCCATTTCGAGCGCAGCCGCAAGCCCTTCGCGTATATTTTTTTCATCGTCTATAATCAGAATGTTAAATTTCACTTCTGCGGATCTCCATCATATTCAATTGAGCGGCGTTCCTTTTGCGGAATCGGCAGCGAAATTGTAAAAATTGTGCCTTCGCCCGGAAAAGATCTTACGTCGATTTCACCGGCTGATTCTTTTATAATCTTATAGACCATCGTAAGCCCCAAGCCCGTGCCGTTTGCCTTTGTGGTAAAATAAGGCTCAAAAATGCGGCTGCAAGTCTGCTCGTCCATGCCTTCGCCGGTGTCTGCAACCGTAATTATGAAATGGTCATTCTTTATCTGCGTGTTTATGCCGAGAAGACCGCCGTTTTTCATTGCGGCTACGGCATTCTGCGCAAGGTTCATGATTACCTGCTTAAAAAGCGCCACATCAAGCATAAGGTTCGGCGGCTTGTCAAGCAGTTCAAGCTTAAGGTCAACTTTTGCTTTGTCAAATTCAGGCTTCATAAATTCCATTAGAGAAATAATTATCTCATTCGGGTTTACCGGCTCAAGCTTTGCCTGAATCGGTCTGACCGCAAAAAGAAAATCAACAATAATTTTATTAAGGCGGTCAATTTCTTCGTTGACAACATCAAGATAGTTTTCTACAAATTTTCTGTCAGGCAGCATACCGTCGCCCGCCCTTGCCTTTTTGAGCGCCTTCTGAATAAGCTGAATATGAATGCTGATCGCACCGAGCGGGTTCTTTATTTCGTGTGCAACGCTGGCGGCAAGGTTCGTCAAGCTCGCAAGGCTTTCCATGCGGCGCAAAAGCGTCTGCTGGTTTCTTGCGTCGGTCACATCCTCAATCTGAATAAGAGTGCCGGTTACGCGCTTTTTCTGCACCAAAGGCAGCGCCGTAACAACGATTATGCGCACGCTGCCGCCTGCTGTTTCAAGCGTAAATTCTTCGCTCATCTGGTTTTTCGGCTTTTCATAGACAGAGCGCAGAAACGCGCTAATATCTGAATCTGCAATTATGTTCCAGACCGGCGTAGTCTGGCCGCGCTGCTCTGCAAGGCTTACGCGCGTTGCGTTGAACGGCAAAAGACGCTCTGCAGTCTTGTTCGTCAAAAGCAGGTTTCCGGCTTTGTCACAAATCAAAAGACCCGTGTTCAAAGATTCCATTACCGCATCGAGTGTCTCATTTTCTTCGAGCACCATGTCAAGAAGAGATTCAACCTGTTCATTTGAAAGTTTGGCAACTTTTTGTGCCAGACGCTTTGCATACCGCCGCATTTTTCAGCCTGATTTACGAAGAAGCTTTTGACAGTTCAGAGGCAAGATATTCCAAAGCACTCGCCGTACTCTGGTTATAAAGCGAAACATTCTCGCTTGCAGTGCGCACTACATTTATCCAAGAAAAAGCTGCTTTCTGCTCTTGCGAAGAAATGCCTTTTTCAAGAATTGCAATGCGGAGCACATCGAGAATTTCTTTCATAAAAAGCGAAAACAATATGCGCGGCTCAAAATTATGCGCTTCGTTTATAATCATTTCAACAGGAATCTGGTCACGCGGATTGAATTTCTGCATTATTATGCGCCTGACGAGCGGCGGCATATTCTGCACCGTAAGCAGGAACGAACATGCGAGCATCGAAAGCTTCTCGCGCGAAACTGGCAGGAAAGACTCAAGATAAGCAGAAACTGAATCAAAAGAAGCTTCTTCGTGAAAAACGCGCGTAATAACTTCGCGCTGCTGTTCAGGCGTTCTATCAACAAAAGCATAAGTTCTTACACGCGAAAGAATTGTCGGCATAACAGCGGCGCGTCTGCTTGTGGTCAAGATAAACAGCACATTCTGCGGCGGCTCTTCAAGAATTTTTAGCAATGCGTTGCGCACAGAATCCTGCATACGATCAGCATTTTCTATGATAAGCACTTTCTTGCTTCCGTCTGAAGTTGTAAGGTGCGCCCATGCAGAAGCACGCCGTATCTGCGCAACAGGAATTGAATCATATAAAAAGAGGTTTTCAAGCTTCTGGCACGCCGTAACGATGCAGTCCGCAATTTTCTGCACTTCTTCAAAAGGCGGCAGCGTTCTGAGCGGGTCAATCTCTTCCATAAGCTCATCAATATTCTGAACGACAGGCGCCATCTTTGAAAGCTTTTCCTCGCCTTCCCACAGAATCGGGTTAAAGCGCATTGTAAGTTTGCGGACGGCCCTTACAAACAGATATCTTGCAGCCTGAATATAAGGCGAAGAAGCTTCTACGGCGTGCAGAAATGTCTTGCGTGCTGCTTCAATTTCAAGCGTACATTCGCGCGGGCCTACAATCATCAGGCTTGAATGGTTAAGAGCTTTGTGCTTGAGGCATGAGATGCATGCACAAGTCCAGTTGCCTGTTTCTCCAAGACCGTTGCCCTGGCACGAAATGACGCGCGCAAGCTCAATTGCGCATGTCAGTTTGCCCGAACCTTTTGGACCAGCAAAGAGCAGTGCCTGAGGCAATGTGCCTTTTTGTATTTCTTCAATAAGAAGGCTTGTCACATTTTGGTTCAATACATTATCAAACATGAATACTTCCTTGAACTTGAATTGTCTTAGGCACAACTTCGGGCACAGTAACAAAAAGCGGCGAAATCAGCTTTTCAAAAAAACTTGCGTCAAGCACAGGCCGGATGTCGAAAAACCTCTGCGAATGAAGCAGAAAAAGGATAAGTCCGACAACAAGAAAACCTTCCGCAATTCCGAGGAAAAAACCCAGCGACTTGTCCAAGCCCCTCATTATGTCGCCCTGAAAGGCAAAGCCGACAATTTTCTGCACCAATCTGATTGAAACATACACAATGACAAACAGAATTAAAAACGCAAGAATTCTTGTCAGCAAAATCAAGTTGCCGAGTTTCGGAAGATGCGGAACGAGAAACCTGTTCAGCACAAGCCCGAAAAAAATTCCGGCAATTACTGCAAGCTTTGAGAAAAATTCATCCAAAAAGCCTCTGAGTGCTCCATGAATCGAAGTTATCAGAATAATAATCCAAAAAATTACGTCTATTACAGGCATGTTCATACATTATCCCAATTTTCATTTACAAGCAATTCCGCAATTGTTTCTGCCGAAGGTTTTTCTGGCAAAAGCGCAAGCACATTTGCACTAAGTTTTTCGCGGAAAGATTTATCTTCAAACGGAAGCACCGCCTCTTTTAGCGCTTCCGAAGCGTCCCTGTCTTTTACGATAAGGCGGCATGCCGCATTCTGCTTGACAAAATAATCAGCGTTCTCAACCTGGTCGCCGCGCGTGCCTGAGCCTTCAAGCGGAAGAAGCAGCAGCGGCTTTTTAAGCACAGCAGCTTCCCAAAGCGTGTTTGCGCCTGAACGCGAAAAGACTGCATCTGCAAACGCAAGCACATGCGGCATTTCCTGATAGATGAACTGGAAAGGCATATAAAGCCTTTCATCTATAAGCTTCTGCACTTCGGCAGAGAAAGCTTCAACTTTTTGAGACGCGCCAATCTGATGTACAACAATAAAATGGCTGCACAAAAACTCAAGATTCTGCCAGACAAGCTCGTTTATCTGCTTTGCACCGCCAGAACCGCCAAGCACCAGAAGCACCGGCTTTGCAGGTTTTTCAGTTTCAGAAAAGCCCAAAAACTTTGCGCCGGTTGACGCATCAGCCTGATAAAAGACCGGCCGCACAGGGTTGCCTGTAACCGTTATAGAGCTGCGCTTTGATTCAGCGAAAAACTTCATCGTATCGGCGTAAGAAACAAAAATGCGTTTCGCGCATCTTGTGTTGAGCCTTGTGGCAAGCCCCGGAGAAAAATCACATTCATGTGTATAAACCGGAATGCCGAGCAATTTTGCCGCAAAGCACGGCGGCACACTGACGAAGCCGCCTTTTGAGAACACAAAATCAGGCTTGAGCCTTAAAAGCACAAAAAACGCTTTTATGCAGCCTGCAACAATGCGGAACATGTCAGTAACAGTTTTAAGCGAAAAATAACGCCGCAGCTTGCCAGACGGAATGCCCACAAACTTATCGCATGAGCCGCTCTTTTCTACGAGCTGCCTGTCCATTCCCCTTGAAGAGCCGAGCCAGTAAACAGTGCACTCATGCTTTTTTTTAAGCTCGTCCACAACGGCAAGACCCGGGTAAATATGACCGCCCGTTCCGCCGCCTGTAAAGACTGCACAATATTTTTTAGTCTGCTTTGCCATATTTTTCCAGAATTGCCTGAATTTTATTTTTCTTAAAAAGTTTTGCATAGCCGTAAGCGGTCATGCCCATGTGGTCTTTCATCTTGCCGTCTGCACCGTTTTTCGCAAGAAGCTCGCAGATTTTCTCGTTTCCGTTGCCCACAGCCAGAATAAGCGGAGACTGTCCGTCATTGCTTATCAAGTTGAGGTTTGCACCGGCTTTTATAAAGATTTCTGCAATCTCAACATTTTCACGCCAGATTGCGTCCATTAAAGGCGAATAACCGCGGTCTTTAGAAATTGCGTTGACGTCTGCGCCGCTTTTCAAAAGCAGCTGAACAATTTCCTTGTGCTCTGACCTTGCGGCATTGCATAGCATCGGTGTGCCGGCTGAATCTACATCGTTCACGTCCATACCGGCTTGCAGGAAGAGGCTGCATGTTTCTTCATTGCCCTTTGCAATCTGAAAAGAAAAGCAGTCTGGCGTAAACGGCAGGCCTTTGTCGTAAAGCACTTTTCTTGCATCAGATTTTGTCTCTTCTTCTATATAAACTACGAAACGCTTTGCAAGCTCTTTCAGCAGCTTCTTTTCAGTGTCAAAAGTCCTGAAGCCAGAAAAAACGGCAGGCAGCTCTTTTGCTGAATCATAGCCTGTAACAAACACAGGAATTCCGCGGCCTGATAAAAGACCGCACAGATAAGGCATAGACGCATCGGCAGCATAATTCTGCGCATCTAAAAATATGCAGTGCGTAGCATCAGAAAAACTTTTCTTAATTTTCTTAAAAGCCGCATCAGCCTTTTCAAGAATCGTTACACTTTTTTGATTATCTATAGCATATACTGTAGACTTTACCATGTTCTCATGCAGAAAGCATTGAACTGCATCAACAGCAGGACTTTCAGCTTTCGGAGCAACAATTAACCACTTCATAGATTCAGTATAAACTATCTCGTAAAACTCAACAAGTAAAAGCTGTATAAAACTTTATAAAAACTGAACCGCCGCTAATTTTGTATGAACCTTACAGGAACGCCTGTACTGTAGGGAAAATCATGGATTGTATTATTACAACTATATGTTAGTTTGTAGCTATTATCTCTGTTTCTGGTGGTCTTTATGTTTAAGTGGATTTGGTCTTATATCCGCCGCTACCGCTTTTGGATGGCGCTTGCCGTCATGCTGACAATTACCGTTTCGGCGCTGAACATGGTGAACCCTTCTGTCACTGGAAGAATCGTTGACCGCGTTATAACCGGCGGAGAACATAATCTGCTTATAAAATTTGTGCTTATAATGATTTGCTGCACATTTGCCAAGGCTGTGCTGCGCTATCTTTATCAGCTGATATTTGAGCATTGTTCGCAAAACGTAATGCGCACCATGCGCCAGGATTTGTACGCGCACATTCAGACACTTGACTTTTCGTGGTTCGACAAATCACCGACCGGCAACGTGATGACGCTTCTTACAAGCGACCTCGATATGGTGCGTCACTTTGTAGCCTGGTCGTTCTATCAGATTATAGAAAACAGCCTCATCTACATTTTTTCGATTGCCGTATCGATGCAGATAAACATAAAACTAACGCTCGCTTTTATGGTGGTTGCGCCCTTCGTCGCTTTTCTTATTTGGAAATTCAAAATTCAGATAAGACCTTCGCACCTTAAAGTGCGCGACCAGTTTGCTGTGCTCAACACGCGTGCCGGCGAGAACATAGCCGGAAATAGAGTCGTCAAGGCTTTTGTACGCGAAGAATACGAAAAAGACAAATTCGATGTGGAAAACACCGCTTATATGGACAGGAACATTGAAAACGCGGACATACGCATAAAGTATACGCCGGCAATTGAAGCCATCTGCGGCACGCTTCCAGTAATCCTTATTCTTTTTGGCGGCTATCTCGTGATGAACGGCGAAATGACGCTCGGTCAGATTGTAACTTTCAACGGCTTGATGTGGGCTTTTACGCAGCCGATAAACATGTTCGGCATTCTTGTGGACAACATGCAGCGCTTCTCTGCATGCGCCCAGCGTCTTTACGAGCTTCACTGCACAAAGCCGAAAATCGTAAACACCCCGGGCGCGATAAGCAAAACCGAAAACGGCATGATAAAACCAATTGAAGGCAAAATCGAATTCAGGAACGTGAGCTTTGCTTATGATTCAGCAAAAGTGCTTGACAATGTTTCGTTCTGCATAGAGCCCGGCATGACAGTCGGAATTCTAGGCCCGACAGGCAGCGGCAAATCTACAATCGCAAAGCTTTTGTGCCGCTACTACGACGTGACTGACGGAGAAATTCTTGTTGACGGCATAGACGTGCGCAAATATGACTTGCAGTATCTAAGGCGGAACATCGGCATTACGATGCAGGACGTTTTCCTGTTTTCAGATTCAGTTATAGAGAACATACGCTTTGCGAATCCGGAAGCAGGCTTTGACGAAGTTGAAAGAGCCGCCAAGCTTGCGCGCGTAAAAGACTTTATTGCAGACTTGACCGAAGGCTATGACACAGTTGTCGGCGAGCGCGGCGTCGGTCTTTCGGGCGGTCAGAAACAGCGCATTGCGCTTGCAAGGCTTTTCCTTGCAAATCCCAAAGTGATGATTCTTGACGACACTACATCAGCCGTAGACACAGAAACTGAAGAGCGCATCAGAAAATCAATCAAAGAACAGTCAAAAGGACATACGAGCTTTATTATCAGCCACCGCATTTCGTCATTCGAAAATGCAGACATAATTCTGGTAATTGAAAACGGCGAAATAACGCAGAGCGGAACGCACGAAGAGCTTATAAAACAAGACGGCTATTACAGCCATGTCTACAAGAACCAGAACGAACTTTGACACCTATAAGGAACAAATATGGCACGGAATAGATTTGACGAAGACGAACTTGACGACAGAAAAATTGACGTTCACATAATTGCACGGCTTTTCCATTGGATAAAGCCGTATAAAAAGCAGATGATTCTCTCATGCCTTGCCATGCTTGCGGCTTCGGGCGTTTCGCTCATAAGCCCGCTTCTAATAAAGCTTGCCATAGACAAGGCGATTCCGCAAAAGAACATGCACATGCTTTTCGGTCTTGCCGCACTGCTGCTGTGCAATTCGGTTATTGTTTGGCGGCTGCTCGTCGTAAAGCTTAAGCTTATGACGAGGGCAGCTCAAAAAATAATAGTCGAGATAAGGCGCGACATTTTCGCCAAGCTTCAGGCACTGCCTTTCACTTATTTTGATTCGCGTCCGCACGGCAAGATTCAGATAAGGGTTGTAAACTACGTCAATTCACTTTCAGATTTGCTTTCAAACGGAATAATACAGCTTGTAAGCGACCTTTTCAATATAATAGTGATTCTCTGCTTTATGTTTGCCATAGACACGCGCCTTACGCTAATCTGCATGGCCGTGCTGCCGCTGCTTTTGATTACGCTGCTTTCGCTCAAAAAGGTGCAGCACAAGGCTTGGCAGATGGTAAGCTACAAGCAGTCTAACCTCAACGCATATCTTAGCGAAAGCTTGAACGGCATGAAAATTACGCAGAGCTTTTCGCGCGAAAGCATAAACATGAACATTTTCCGCGGTCTCTGCAACGAATGGAAAAAAACTTGGATGAAGGCCGTAAACATCAACAACATAATCTGGCCTGTTATCGATAATCTTTCAACTTTCGGCGTAACGCTTGTTTATATGGCCGGAATTCAGTGGCTCGGTGCGGCTGTTTCAATCGGAACGCTCGTCGCTTTTTCGGGCTACATCTGGCGTTTCTGGAACCCGATTCAGAATCTCGGCAATTTCTATAATTCCATGGTAACGACCGGCGCATACATGGAGCGCATTTTTGAGCTGCTTGACGAAAACGAGGACATTACAGACAAGCCCGGCGTTACAGATTTGCCGCCGATACGCGGGCATGTGTCTTTTAGAAATGTGAATTTCTCTTATGAGAAAGGCAACCCGATTCTGAAGAACATCAATTTTGAGATTGAGCCAGGCACGCAGGTCG
>JAEEGK010024902.1_pt1 | contig 12359 bp, 8 predicted proteins | sample 8958771 | NCBI WGS metagenome assembly JAEEGK01 (sample SAMN16246547, study PRJNA631951) | gut metagenome | biome: gut microbiome; feature: rumen; material: SC-attached | host: Bos | place: Iran: Karaj | collected 2018-10 | reverse complement strand
CCCAATCCCCAATCCCCAATCCCCAATCCCCAATTTTTTCAAATAAATATATTTTTGAAATTTTATTAATTATTAATAAAATTTAATTATTATTTATAAATATATATTAAAATTATAATATTTAATTATTATTTTCTAACCCACAAAATTCATTTATAGTTTCATATATTTCTTTTATATTTTTATCAAATTCGTTTTTTAATTCATCTTTCATTTTTTGTAAAAAATTTTTAATTTTTATTACTTCCTTTATATTTTCTTTATTATATTTAAAATGTGAATTTTTATTATTATTAAAAATTTGAATTTTTTTATTTAATGAAGATAAGCAAATTAATAAATCAAAAAAAATTTGATCATTATTTTTGCTTTTATTTTTTTCAATATATTCAATATCATTTAATAAAATATTAATATGAGTAGCTAATTTATTTATAGAATCAAATCCAATTTTATTTATTTCTAAATTAAATTCCAAATCTCCTATTTTATTTATTGGACTCATCATATCTTCACCATTAACTTTATTATTCCATAATTCATTAAAATATAATTTATTTTTTTCTATATAATTATTTACCTTTTCTTTTGTTTTATTATTTATAGAATCTTTTTTAATAATATTATTATTATTTATATTATTTTTATCTCTCTTTTTTTCATTTATTGAATTTGTATGTGTTGTTATGAATACATTTGTATTATTAATATTTGCATTTATATTATTTGTATTATTGTTATTGTTAATATTTTTCGAAACTGTTTTTGTTGTAGTAAAAATCATATTATAATTATTTAAATTATTACTTGTATTATTATTATTTATTTCATTATTATTTATTAAATTATTTGAATTATTTGAAGATATATTATTGTGTTTTCTAGTTTCAACTATAAAATATTTTTCTTTATTTTCTTTAGGAATTGTATAACTTTTGAAAATATTTGAATGTTTATAATCTTTTATGTCCATCTACTAAAATTTAAATTAATTATTTAATTTATTTATTTTTATTTAATTAAAAATAAATAAAATTAATTAATTAATAAATAATAAATATAAAAAAATATTATATATTATTATATAGAATTTTTTAATTAATATATTTATATTCCATTTTGTTTTCTTCTTCTTCCAGTATATTTTGTATCAGGTCTAACATCTCTTCCTTGTTTTCTTTGTCTTTCTTTTTTCTTTAAAATCCATTCTCTAGATTTATATACACTTTTGTGATATTTTTCTCTCTTTTTTGAATTTCTTTTTCTAATATAATCAACTTCTTCTTTTTTTTCTTCTTCATCATCATCATCTTCAGTTTTTTTAGGAATAGTTTTCATTACATCTTCTATACTTTCTTTGGTATAACCTGCTTGTAAAAATAAATAATATTTTTTCTTTTTAGAACTATTTGGATAATCAACAACAACCCCTCCAGTGAATCCACTTTCCAAAGCAGCTTTCGTAATTAATTCAATTTGATCTGCATTATCAGGATAAAATTGAAAAGCACATCTGGCTCCAATACATAAACTTTTATATAAAGAAGAAAAAAAAATTTTTAATCTTTTAAAAGGATTATATATATTTTTTTCAGCAATACATAACCATTGTAATGCTGAAACACTTATTGCATAATCAATTGTTCCCGGTCTAATTGAAAATCCTTGACCTAAATCTAAATTAATTAAATCTCCTTCAACTTCATTTTCTTTAGCTACTTTAAGCATAGAAGGACTTATATCAAAACCTATCCAAGTATAACCATGCTCAGTTAATACACTTCCACTTAACCCACTCCCACATCCAATATCTAAAATTAAACAATCTTTTTTTTCTGAAGGAATTGCTAAAATTTCTATACATCTTTCAGTCATTTCAATTTGAGTTTGAATTATATGTGAATTTTGAGTATATTTTAATGCTTCTTTTTGATTATAAAAATTTTCTGCTGAAAGAAAATTTTCTGGTTTTGACATATATGATAAAAAAAATAATTAAAAAATATTAAGAATTTAAAATTATTTATAATTATTTTTATATAAAACAATTTATTTTCTTTAAATATTACAAATATTTATTTTCAATTTCTGATTTATTATTAAATTGTTTATATAAATTTCGATAAAAATTTTTATTTTTTTGCAATAATAAAACAAAATTAAAATGAAATTCTTCAATATTTTCAATTTCTTTTTTTTCTATTATTTCATCAATATTTGAATTATATATTTTACTATGAATTTGTTGTGGAATTGAAGAAATATTATTTAATTCTTTATTTTTATTTAAAAATGAATCTAATATTGATGGAATTTTTTTTTTTAGAATATTATTATCAATATTTTTTTTATTTGAATTATCATTTTTATTAATATTATTTATTAAAAATTCTCTGTATGAAAATTTGGTTAATTTAATATTCGAATTTTTTTTAAAATATTTTTTTTTAATTTTATTATTATTTCCTCTATTTGAATTAGAAGAAACCGAATTTTTTTTTAAATATTTACAATTCCTCGAATTATCATTAGAAAAAATACTAATATCATTTTTTGTTATAAAATTTTTTTTTAAGTTTTTTACTTTTGTAGATAGAATTTTTGATTTAGCATTTGATTTATCACATAATTCTTTATTATATTCTTTAATTATATTGTCCTTGTTTTTACTTAATATATTATATAAATTTGAATTAATATTAAACGGTTCAATATTTTTTAATTCAGAACGGCTTTTATAATGTTTTTTATCAAATTGAATATTTTTAGTTGAAAAATTATAATATGTTTTATTATCTTTTAAATATTTATTTAATATTTTAGATGTATTTTTATAATTATTGAATGTAAAATTTTTTTCTAAATTTTTAACTAAATAATTATTTCTCGTTGAAGTTATTAAAGATGATTTATTTAAAAAATATTTTTCATCTTTTAACATTAAATCAATCTTTTTATAAGTAGTTTTTTTGTTAATATTTGATTTAATTTTATTCTTTAAATTAATGTCATTAGATAAACTTTTATTAATACAACTATTAATTAATTTTCCATAATTTAAATCAATTGAATTTGAATATAAATGTTTTGCGGGCGATGTCATAATTTAGTTAAAAATAAAAATTATTTTTTATTTGAAAGTATTATAATATATATAATTATAATTATTAAAAAAATAATTATTTTAAAATTAATTAATTAAAATAAAACTTATTAAATAAATAAAAAATAAATATGCAAGAAAGTATTTATAATTTAGTTTCTCAACATAAAACTTCAGGTAGAACAGGAGTATCATATAAATCTACCTATCCATATTGGATAGCTCCAACTGCAAGTACATTTAAATTAAAAAATTCTTCATATCCTAATGTATCTAATATTTCAGGAGAATATAAATTACCAAGAGGAGCTCATCCCTTAGTTCAAGATAGTGCTACATTTGGATTACCAGAAGGAAGTTATGCAGCTGATCCTCAAAATTTTCATAAAAAAGGTGAAACTTTTAAAATACTTCCTCCTTTAGAAAAATTACATTTAACTACAGAAGTTAAAAAACCTCCAATTCCTGGTTTAAATGATCAACCAATTAGTGGATTAAGAACTGAAAAAAATTTTATTATTTCTAATGCAGTTGATAATATTTTAATGCAACCTAAAAAATTAAGAGATGCCACTCCAGAAGAAAGATTTCATAAATATTTTGGAAGAGTACCTGATTATATTAGAAGATATAGAGCTGCTCATGAAAATGAATTATTTGAAATAAAAGAAGCTAAAAGAAGAAGACAAGAAGAAGAAGATGCCAAACAAAGATTATTAACAGATGGAGAAGTAGGAAAATTAAGAGAAGGTCTTAAAAAAAAATGGCAAATGTATAATATTTTATATGGAAAGATGACTCATAAAAAAGTATTTGATAATTTAGTATTACTTAGAAATAAAGAAGATTTAGAAAAAGAATTAGGACAAATTGAAAATGATTTAAAAAAATTAAGTGCCAAAAATGTCGTTGTTGATATGACTAAATAAAAAGTAATTTTAATTATAATTTATATTAAAAAATATTAAATATATTTATGATTATATTCTTTTAAATTAAATAATATAAAATAAAAATAAACTTATAATTAATATGAAATTTTTGAATAAAATTAAAAATTTAACTACAATATATAAATTAAATATTAATCTACCAAACACACATTAAAAATTCATTTATAAGTATATAAAACATTAATATTTCAATATATAATCAAAAAATATTTTATAAAAATATTGATGCTTAATATCTTACATATTATTTTCTTTTTTTTTAATTGAAATAGATGGTATTGAATCTTCTTTATATTTATTAAATAAATAGTGTTTTTCATTTCTATTCATTAATGAAGTAACACTACTTACTCTATTTATTTGTTTATTTAAAAAGATTTTTTTATTTAAAAATTTTAAATTATTTATCAAATTATTGTTGCTGTTATTTTTATAATAATGTGAAAATTTATCAAATAAATTATTCATATTTATATTTTTTTTATAAATTTGACTTGATGATCTTTTAAATTTATTATTAATATTTTTTTTTTCATTTTTAAGTAATAAATTTATAAAATTTTGATTTTTATTATCATCTTGATTTAAAAAAGAACTAATATTATATTCATATTCTTTATTTTTTTTAATTTTATAAATATTATATTTTTCTTTTAAATCATTTTTATTTTTGTTAGGACTTAAAGTTTTATGAAACAAAGAATTTGTTGATATACATTTATTCATTTTTTTCCTTTTTATGCTTGACATAGGAAAATTTATATTTATTAAAGAATTACTAATATTATTAAAATTACTTATATTTAAAGTATGATAATTATTATTTTTATTTCTTTTATTTATTTTATTCGAATCTTCTTTAAATTGATTATGCAATGAGGATTTTTTATTTATAGTTACATTATTACAACTATTTAAATTAGAATCAATATTAAATGACAATTTATTTATAAAATTTTTATATTTATTTCTTTGTCTATCTTTTTCTTTATCTTTTTCAATTTTTTTTTCAAGTTCCATTTGCTTTTTTTTTTCTTTTTCTTTTTCCATTAAAATTCTTTTTTGTTCTTCTTCTTCATCTTTATTATATTTAAAATTAATAAATTCTTTTTGATAATTTTGTTCTAAAATAATTTCTTCATACCTTAATTTTGTGTCTTCTCCTATACGATCAACAGATTCACAATATCTTTTATCAAAATTATCTTTTTTTTCTGGTTCAAAAGGAGAAGGTAATTTTTTTTTTTCAAGTTGTTCCCATGGATAATATTTTAACCATGAATGTTCTTTTAATTCATAAATTCCTTTAAATCCTAATCTTTTTTCAGGTCTTCTTATTAATAAATTATTAATAAAATTTATACATTCTTTACTCCAACCTTTAGATAATTCATCTTCTTTTATTTTAGCTTGTCTAGATAACATTTGTTCCTTTATTTCTTTTCGATTTTTACCTATATATGGTCTTATACCTTCCATAAATTCATATCCTATAACACCTATTGCAAAAAAATCTACAGGAAAACTATGGTTACCTCCTTTCATTACTTCAGGAGACATATATCCTGGAGTTCCACTTGTCTCACTTGAATTATCTTTTTGATTTTCTTTTGCTATACCAAAATCAGTTAATGCTAAATAACCTTTATTATCTAAAACCAAATTTTCAGGTTTTATATCACGATGAATCACATTATTTCCATGAATATATTCTAAAGCTAAAATTATACAACTTATAAAAAATCTTGTTTGTTCTTCTGAAAATTTTTTATGACGAGAAATATGATATCTTAAATCACCTCCATTTAATAAATCTATTATTAAATATAAATTATCATTATCTTGAAAAGCATAATGCATATTTACAATAAATGGATGATGTAATTTAGATAAAAATAATCTTTCTGAATTTATACTTTTTTCTGATTTTTTATCAATTACTTTTAATTTTGACATTTCTTTTAAAGCAAAATATTCATTTGTTTTTTTATATTTAACTTTCCAAACTTTTCCAAATCCACCTTTTCCAATAACATAAAGAAATTCAAAATTATTTCTTGATACTAATATTTAAAAAAAATTCTTACATTCATATTTATTATTAGATAAATTTATATTCGAAGTAATATTATTCAGAATTTTTTTCATATAATTATAATAATAAAATTAAAAATTAAAAAATATTAATTTTAATAATAAAAAGAATTAAAAAATTTTTTAATTCAAAAAATAATTTGAAAATATCAAAATTAATTAAGAAATAAATTTTTTTTAATAAAAAATTATTATAAAATAAAAAAATACATTAATTTATATTTTAAATTTAAAATATTTTATTTCTAATAATATTATTTTATAATATTAATGTTTTTTTTCTAAATTATTCTTATAATAATTATTAATAATATTAAATTTAAATAATTTTTTTAAATGGAAAATGATAATATTTATTATGAACAACAACAACAAAAATTAAATAATTTTTATAAAAATGATATTATAAATAAAAAAGAAAAATTTTATAATGAAAGAAATGAACAAATTAGAAGAGATAATGAAAGAATTCAAGAATTAAATAATTTTGCTAAACAACAGGAGAATGAAGAAAAAGAAAGAAAACTAATTTTAAAAAAATTACAATATAACGATTTAAAATTTAGTCAAAAATTAGATGAATTAAAAAGACAAAAAGAAAGATTAGAAAGAAAAATTCCATCTAATAATTCTTTAAATATTAATAATGAAAATAATTTAAGAAATATAAGAGATAAATTTAATATGTATTATAATAATATAGAAAGAAATTATAATAATTTTCAAAATTATAAATTTTTAAATAATAATAAAATTAAAAAAAATTTAGTGATTCCTAAAATTAATGACCGAAATAATAAATCAATGAATGTTAATTATTTTTCACATATAAATAAATTAAATGGAATTAAACAAAGTTATGATAATAATGAATTATCGATAGATTATAATTTAAATTTTAATTACATAAATACTAAAAAAAATTATAGAAAAAATAATCAAACACAAAATTATAATAATTATAATAATAAATTCATAAAAAATTATTCTTCAGATAATATATTACATTTAAATAGAAATAATAAATATGATAATAATGGATATTATGGAATAATTAGAGATTCAACAGATATAACAAATAATGAAATATATGATAAAAATTTTTATAATAAAGAATATGATGATTATTTTATAAAAAATAAAGAATATTCAGATTTTAATAAAAAATTAATGGAAATTAAAAATAAAGATAGAGAAATAAATTTATATAATAAATTATATAATGAAAAAAATAAACTTTTAGAAAATAAAAATTATTATAAAAATATTGATATAAATAACAAATTAATTGACCAGCAAAAAAAATTTGAATATAGAAAATTATTAGACGAACAAGTTAAAACAAAAGCAAAATCAAAATTATATAATGAAAATTTTACTGTTAATCAAGTTAATATAAATCCACAATATTATAAAGAATATGATTCAAATTTCTATTATAATGATAATTCCTCAAAAAAAGAAAGAAATCCTACTCCACAATTCATAAATAAAAATAAATTTGTAGAAGTTAATCCATATAATAAAAAAAACTATGATTTAGGTAATTCTTATTTAAAAAATAATCCTATATTATATCCTCATATTCAATATAAATTTAATAAATATATATTTCCTAATAATAACGATTATACATTTGGATATAGAAGTATGAGTACTAGTCAATTAAATCCTATTATTAATTATCATTTTATTTCAAAAAATGATTGAGTATTTATAAATATTTTTTTTTATATAAATAAAAATATAAGAATATTTTATTAAATAATAATTAATTTTATAAATAAAATTTAATATAAAATAATTTAATTAATATATATTTTGATTATAATTATCATTATAATTATATGAATTATAATTATTAAAATCACCATTATTGCAATAATTATTATACATATTTTCTTGATTATTATAATTATTATTTCTATTTAATTTTTTAATGGTATTTCCAATATAATTTTCATTTATTTTATTAATAATTTCTTTATTTTTTTCAGTTTGTAATTTAAATTGATTATGGATATTCATATTTAAATTTCTTTGTCTATTTATTTCATCTAATATATTATTATTTATATTTGAAAAATGATTTATTTTTGGTTTAATAATTGATTTATTATTTTTTGTAAATGGATATTTATTATTTAAAATATTTTTTGCACTTTGAATAAATGGTTGTGGTTTTATATTAATATTATTATTATTATTTAGTCTATTTGAATTGTATATTATATAACTATTATTTACTTTATTAATATTATTATAATTATTGTTGCTTTCATAAACATTATCATTGAAATTATTTTTTCTATTTTGGTAATGACTTACACTTCTTTGTTGGTTTGAATTAGGATTTATTGTTATCATGTGTTGTCTTGAATTATTTACTGATTTTATTAATTTATTAGATGGAGAATTTGAAATTAATCTACTTGTTTTACTAGTGTTTGTTGTATTTATTATTGGAAGTGTAACAGGAATATCTTTATTTGATTCAATAAGATTATTTGATTTTAATCTTAATTTTTTATTTTTAGCAAAATTAATAGGTTTATTATAATTATTATTATTTTCATTTTCTATTTTCAAATTATTTATTTTATTTTTTTTATTTTCATTTTTATTATCATTTTTATTAATGTCAACTTTAACATTATTTATATTATTATTAGTATTAATATTAACTTTATTGTCATTTTTTATGCTTACATTATTATTATTATCATTAATATTATTATTATTATTTTTTATTTCATTTTTATTATTATTTATTTCATTTTTATTATTATTATTTATTTCTTTTTTATTATTATTATTATTTATTTCATTTTTATTATTATTATTATCTATTTGATTTATTATATTATTATTTTTTTTGATACTTTTTTTATTTTTTTTATTATTTTTTTCTCCCCTAAAATTATTTAACATATCATCATCAGAATTTTGTGAATCAACATCTTTAAAAATTTGTTTTTCATTTTCAGTTAATTTTAAATCATCCCAATTGCTTAAATTTTCAATTTTTGAAAAATTAAAACTATTTATAATTTTATTTTCATTATCATCAACATTTTCATTAACATCTTCTTCATTAATTAATTTATCATTATTATTTTCATTTTTTTTATTATTATTATTTTTAATATTTTTATTTTTTTTTATTTCAGTTGAATTATTTAATGATTTATTTAAAATAATATTACTATTACTTTTATTTAATTCTTCATATTCTTTTTTTTTAGAATTTAATGAATTATAAGAAACATCTTTATTAGCTAAATGTTCAGTTAAAATTCTACTATTATTTTGTAAATTTTCTATTTTTTTTTTATATTTATCATTATTTAATTCTTCTATTAATTTTTCTTGTTTAGATTTTTCTTCTTTTAATTTTTTTAATTTAATTTTATTTTGTTTTATATATTCTTCATATTTAATATCTTTTTCAGTTTTTTTAAAAGAAAATTTTTCTTTTTCATTATTAAATACATTTTCAAAACCTTTCATTTTTTTTCTAAAATTATAATTATCTATTTCTAATGTTTTTACAAAATTTTCATAAATTTCACTTTTTGTTAAAGAATTTAATATTTTTTTCTCTTCTCCTAAATCAAAAATTTCATTTTCTAATTGTGATTGTTCTTTTAAATCATTTTTAAATGAAACATTTTCATCTTTTATTTTATCTATTTTTTCTTGAATTTTTTTAACTGCATTTTTTTTTCTTTTTATATTTATATCAATATTATTAATTTCATATTTATTAATTTCATTTGATAATTTTTCTAAACTACTCAAAAATTCTTTAAAATTCATTTCATTTATATTTTCAATACTTTTTTTATAAACTTCAGCTATTTTAACTTTAGGTAATTTAATATTAAAATCACTTGTAAATCGTGCATATTCAGAAATAATTAAAATATTTTTTTTATGTAAAATTTCATCAAAAGTTGGATGAGCACTAAAAGCTCCATGTTGTCTTGCATAAAAATCAAATATTTCTTTTAAAGCAATATCTCTAAAATTAATTTCTTCTGGTAAACTTTTTAATGATTGTGTATTTAATTTTATATTATTTCTTATTTTACCACTTTTTAATGGTTTTATTATTTTAATTAAACTATTATTATTACTAAATAATACTGAATCTTCTTCTTTTATTTTTTTATCTAATTTTTTCTTTTCATTGTATAATTTTTCAAGAAAATCTTCAATATATTTTGTGTTTTCATTATTCTTTTTTTTTTCTTCTAAAAGATCTTCATATAATTTAATATTTTTTTCTAATGATTGTTGTTCATTTTTTTGTTCTTCTCTTATTTTTGATTGATCTGTAATATCAATATTATTTTTATTTGAGTTAGCTGAAGATAATTTAGAAAGAATCTCATTATCAAATAAATTTTTAATTTCATTATTTAAAATCATATCATCTATATCTAAATTAATTATACTAAATCCATTATTTTCCTGTAGAAAATCAGCTAAAATAATTGGAATAGTTTCAATATATAATATATCATTATTTTGTTTGTTATTTTCATATTCTTCTTGTAATGAAATAACTGGATTATTATTATTTTCTATTACAGTTTCATTATTATTTTTTTCATTATTTTCATCTATTTTATTTTGATTATCTTCATTATCATTATTCATTTGTTCAAAATTATATCTATTTGTATCATTTTTATTTACTTCAATGGGATAATAATCAGAATATCCATATTTTGAATTAAAATTTTTATTATAATTATTGTTATATTTTAAATTGTTTAAACTATTCATTAAAGTAATATTATTAAAATAACTAGATTCTACAAGTGGTTTAATTTTTTTTTCATAAAAAATATTATTATATTTTTCGGTGTTAGCAGTTACAAAATTATATAATAAATCTATTGATTCATTTAAATTATCTTTTTGTTTATCAATAGAAATTAAATCTGCAACAAAAATTTCGTTTATTTGATTTATTTTGACTAAAGAAATGTTTAAAAGATTAAAAAAATTATAAAAAGCATCTTTTGTATTATTAATTTTGATAATTTTTAATTTATTATTTAATCTATCAGGAAAGTCTTTAACAAATAATTTAGAATAAATGTTATCTAAACCTTCTTTATATTTTTCTAATTTTTTCTTTAATATATAAAGAGATCTATAAATTAAAATTAAATTTATTGAATTATCATTTGATAAATTATTCTTAACATTATTCATATTAATTACTTAATTTTATTTTATTATAATTATTATTATTTTTTTATAATATTTATTATTATAAAATATATTTAATATATTTTAATTTTTAATTTATAATATTAATTAAATAAATTTTAATTTTTAAATATATATTTATATTATAAATTTATAACAAATGATATATTTTAACAACACCATCCTCCCATTTCATTAGTTTCTTCTAACTTTTTATTATTTTTTAATTTCTTATTTCTCATTGCATTTAATATATTATTTTCTTTTAAATTTATATCTTTATTATCATTTAATATTTTATGTTGAATATATAAAATTTTAGCAATTTTCATAAATAATTCTTTTGTATTTATTCCAGTTTTTGCACTTGTTTCCATAAAACCTTCAAATTTATTAATTTTCGAAAAATTTTCTCCATCTTCATAATTAACTTCTCTTTCATTTTCTAAATCACATTTATTTCCAATTAAAAAAAGTTTACAATCTGGACTTGCATGAGTTCTAACTTGTTTTAGCCAATCTTCTAAATTATCAAAACTTTGTTTTTTATTAATGGCATAAACTAATATAGAAAAAGCACTTCCTCTATATAAATTTACTATTAATGATCTATATCTTTCTTGTCCACATGTGTCCCAAATTTGTAAATTTATTATTGTTGAATCTATTTTTACATTGAATCTAAAAAATTCAAATCCACATGTTGAAATATTTTCTTCTTGAAATGTATTTTTTGTCGCTTTTAATGTTACACAACTTTTTCCTACTTCACTATCACCTATTACTATTATTTTGAAAGATAAATCATATGATTTATATTGTTCAGATAATATTTCTATATCATTATAAAAGTTTTCATTGTTTGAATCAAAATCATTTTTTGAAGAATCTGCTGAAGTTAATTCATTATTGATATTAAGATTATTTGGATTATTTTCTTCTAAATTATCCATATTATTTTATAAATATAAATAAAACTTAAT
>JAEEGK010024901.1_pt1 | contig 12360 bp, 11 predicted proteins | sample 8958771 | NCBI WGS metagenome assembly JAEEGK01 (sample SAMN16246547, study PRJNA631951) | gut metagenome | biome: gut microbiome; feature: rumen; material: SC-attached | host: Bos | place: Iran: Karaj | collected 2018-10 | reverse complement strand
CTCGTTCATAGAAATCTCCTGTATTATTCGATCGTGAGGATCTCGGAGAATCCCGTGATCTCGAAGATCTCCATGATGCTGTCGTTCACGCCGGTCACCCGCATCGCGCCCTGGCAGCCGTTCATCTTTCTCTGCGCTCTCAGCAGTACGCGAAGCCCGGCCGAGGAGATATAGGTCAGCTCGGAGAAGTCCAGCGTAAGATCCTTGACGCCTTCCAGGGAAACGTCGAGCTCATCGTCCAACTGCGGGGAAGTCGTCGTGTCCAGTCTGCCTTCCAGCGCGATCGTCAGCGCTTCGCCCTTTGCTTTTTTGGTAAGATTCATATATTCCTCCTGATGAGAATAACATACTATATCAATTTATTATCTCACGAAACAACCCGCTCGTAAAACAATTCTTTTCATATAAAGGGACAGAATAGTATAATAAGCGTATGAAAAGTTTTGAGCGAACCAGAAAAGTGTATATTCTGGACCGCGCCGCGGTGGATATGCTTTCCGAGGAGATCCAGGAGTTCCTGGAGGGGATCCGTCTGGAAAAGCGGAACCGCATCCGCATCCGTTTCGCCATGGAGGACCTGCTGCTGCGGGTCTGCGAGCATTACAAAGAATCCGTGCCCTGCACGCTGGAGCTCGGCCGCCGGGTAGGGCGGCCCTATATCAGTTTCCGCTACGGCGGCGAGATGTACAATCCCACGACCAGCGATAACGGCGAAGACCAGTTCAGCCGCCGCCTGCTGGTGGACATGGGCTTCGCGCCGGTGTGGAGCCGCAAGGGCAACCAGAACCATATATCCCTGTGGATCCACGAAGAGCACCGTTTCGCCGCGCTCAACCTGCCGCTGGGCATCGCCGCCGGCATCGTCATCGGGTCTCTCGGGTTCCTGCTTCCGGAGGAAGTCAGAGCGTACATCGACACAAACGTTCTGTCCCAGTTCTTTTATGCGTTTTTAGGCGTCCTGAGCACGTTTGCCAGTCTGTCCCTGTTCCTGTTCCTGAGCAGCGCGGTGTCCAACCTGGGCGATATCGTCACATACGGACGCTACGGCAAAAAGGTGATGAACCGCTTCATCGGCTTTTCCTTTACGGCAGCTGTGACCGCCATGGTCCTGTATCTCCCGTTCTTCCATCTGACGCGCAGCGGAACTTACAGCCTGGCGGAGACGCTGTCGGAACTGCTCAACCTGATCGCCAGCATCCTGCCGGCCAACCCGATGTCGCCGTTCATCGAGAACGACTCCATGCAGCTGATCTTCATGGGCGTCGTGATGGGCGTTGGCCTGGTCGTGATGGGCGAATCGGCGCGGCAGCTGCGGAACGTGCTGACGCAGAGCAACTCGCTCGTCACGTTCCTGATGGAGAGCGTCAGCAGATATTCTCCGCTGTTCATCGCGCTCACCGTCGCGAGCCATATCTGGAACAGCCGTCTGAGCGAATTCTACGAGATGTGGAAGCCGGTGGCAGTCTATCTGGTCCTGGTCGTCGCCATAGGCCTGAATATGCTGTTATTTACTGCGAAGAAATACCACGTTCCCTGGAAATGGCTGCTGCAGAAACTGAAGCCGGCCATGATCATCTCGCTGCAGACCGCCTCGGCAGGCGCGTCCTACGGCGAGGCGGAGAACGCGCTGACCCACCGCTTCGGCGTGCCGAAGCGGCTGACGGATTTCGCGCTTCCCATCGGGCAGACCATGTACATGCCCGCCACGATCTGCGCGTTCATCGCGACCGCGTATTTCCTGACGGAAACGTATCACGTGGAAGTGGACCTGACCTGGTTCATCGTAGCGGCCGTCGTCTGCACGATGATGGCCATCGCGCTGCCGCCCATCCCGGGCAGCGGCATCGGCTGCTACGCCATCATGCTGGCGCGTCTGGAGATCCCCTACGAAGCGATCGGCGCGGCTATCGTGCTCGATATCTTCTTCACGTTCATCGGCCGGGCCATCGACAGCGCGATGCTGCAGATGGAGCTGATCCACAGCGCGGATTCTCTGGGCATCCTGAACAGAAAAATATTAGAAAAGCAAAAATAGGTGACCTTCATGAAGAAAACTGCTAAAATACTGTTTATCTGCGCAGTCGTCTGGGAAGCGGCCTCGGTCCTCTGGTTTAAGAATCCGTTCCGCCACGATCTCAGCAAGACAGGATGGTTCTGCATCGTCCTGGGAATACTGTGCGCAATAGGCGCGGTTATCGCGAACCGCGCGGGAGGTGACCAATGAAGCGTATTGCTTTTTTAACAAGCGGCGGAGATTCGCCGGGAATGAATGCTGCGATCCGCGCCGTCGTGCGCTGCGGCATCGCGGAAGGAATGGAAGTCTACGGCGTCCACCGCGGCTATGAAGGCCTGCTGGCGGGCGATTTTGTGCGGATGTACCGTTCGGACGTGGGCGATATCCTGCACCGGGGCGGCACGATCCTGAAAACGGCCAGAAGCCGCCATTTCATGGAACCGGGCGGCGCGGCCAAAGCCATCGAAGTCATGGGAACGCTGGGCATCGAAGGCCTTGTCGTCATGGGCGGCGACGGATCCATGCGGGGCGCCTGCACCCTCGTAGAGGCGGGTTTCCCTGTCATGTTCCTGCCCTGCACGATCGACAACGATCTGGCATATACCGACTACACGATAGGGTTCGACACGGCGGTCAACACCGTTCTGGACGCGATCAGCAAGATCCGCGACACGAGTTCGGCGCACGAACGCGTCACGATCGTGGAAGTCATGGGCCGTGAAAGCGGGGACATCGCGCTGTACGCCGGCATGGCGGGCGGCGCGGAGATCGTTCTGACCCCGGAGCGCAAGCCGATGCTGTCCTACGTCTATAACAAGGTGCTCGCGGGGCTGAACCGCGGAAAACTGCACAGCATCATCATCAACGCGGAAGGGTCCGGCATCGCTTCGGACGCCCTGGAAGCGGACATCGAATCCCACACCGGCAAGGAAACGCGCACGGTCGTGCTGTCCTATCTGCAGAGAGGCGGCAGCCCGTCGGCCCAGGACCGCATCCTGGCCACGTTCTGCGGCGCCAAGGCCATCGAGCTGTTGAAGAACGGCGAGAAGGGATGCGCCATCGGCCAGAAGGACGGCAAGATCTTCGCCATGGACCTGTTCGAGGCGGCAGCCTGCACGAAAGAACCCGACATGTCGCTGTACGAGCTGATCGAAGTGCTGAGCATGTAAGAGAGCTCTCCCGGGGGCGTTCATGGATCTGGAAAAGACGATTCAAAATTTAAGGAAGAACGAATTCGAGGTTTCGTATTTCGAAACGGCAGCGGAAGCCGCGGCCTATCTGGACAGCCGGATCGACGGCAAGACTGTGGGCTTCGGAGATTCCGAAACGCTGCGGACGATGGGCGTGCCGGAACTGCTGGAAAAGCACAACACGGTCTATAACCCCATCGGCGTTCACGACGACGCGGAATTCGCGGCGATCACCCGCAAGACCCAGCTGACCGACGTGTTCCTGACCTCGGTCAACGCCATCGCCGAGACCGGCCAGATGGTGAACATCGACGGCACCGGCAACCGGGTGGCGGGGTCCATTTTCGGTCATGAAAAGGTGTATCTGGTGGCGGGGGTCAACAAGATCGCCCCGACGCTGGACGACGCCATCTTCCGCGCCCGCAACGTGGCCGCGCCGAAGAACACGAAGAAGTTCGGCTACGCGACGCCCTGCGCGGTGAAAGGCAAGTGCTATGACTGCCACGCGCCCCGGCGCATCTGCAACATGATGGCCGTCTACATGCAGAAGATGAACGGCATGGACATGGAAGTCGTGCTCGTGGGCGAAGAGCTTGGTTTTTAAAAAATTTTCCGCCGATCGTTCAGATCGGCGGTTTTCTATTACAAAAAGAGCACATGGGGACAGTCCCCATGTGCTCTTTTGCTGCGTCTAAGCCGTGCAGATCCAAATGGGTTCGCCGCTGCAGGAAAGCTTTCCGCCGCGGATCTCCGCTTTCGCGCCCGACAGCAGGTCGGAATACGCGCCGTCCGGCAGATCGACGGATACTTCGCCCGGAAGGCCCCGGAGTGAGAAGACGCCGATCTTGCGCGTCCTGCCGTCGTCGCGGGTCATCACCGCGATGTGATCCGCCTCGTCCGCCTCGGCGGAGAAGAGATCGTCCGGCGAAAGGGTCTGCTGCTTCAGTTTGTACAGCTTTTGCATCAGGGGCGTCAGGTCTGTCCCGGCGTCCCACTGCACCTTGTCCGCGTCGAACAGGCTGGGCGTGTGCGTCGCGGCGCGCTCCTGCCCCGCGTAGACGAGGGTCGTTCCCTTGAGGAAATACAGCATGGCCGTGTAATTCTTCAGGGAGAGCCCGTCCTTGACCCGCGCAGCGATCCTTTGCGTGTCGTGGTTCTCCAGATAGCGCAGTTTGTTGTAGTTCGCGGGGTAGACGAAGTCCTGGAATCCCAGCAGATCCGTCCAGTGCGCCAGCGTCCCGGTTCCGTCCAGATAGCGGTCGAACGCCTCGCGGATATCGTATTCGTATTCGATATCGAACGCCTCGTAGGCGTCCACGTCCCGGGCGGAATACATGCCGCGGCGGCGGCAGATGACGCTGAACATGCGGTGTACGCTCTCGGCAAGCCAGATGAAGTCCGGTTTGCTCTTCGCGATCTCCCGACGGGCTCTCGCCCAGAATTCCACCGGCACGAACGAAGCCACGTCGCAGCGGAAGCCGTCGACGATCTGCGCCCATTGTTTCAGGGTCTCCAGCTGGTAGTCCCAAAGCTCCGGAACGTTGTAATCCAGGTCGATGATGTCCGTCCAGTCCCCCACGTGGTTGCCGGGCGTGCCGTCCGGACGCTTATAGAAATACTCCGGGTGTTCCTGCCACAGGACGGAATCCGGGGAAGTATGATTATATACGACGTCGATCATGCACTTCATGCCGCGCTTTCGGATCTCGTCCGCCAGAACGCGGAAGTCTTCCAACGTGCCGTATTCCGGGTTCACCGCCCGGTAATCCCGGATCGCGTAGGGGCTGCCCAGGGTGCCCTTGCGCTGCAGCGTGCCGATGGGATGGATGGGCATGAGCCAGATAATGTCTGTCCCCAGGGCTTTGATGCGGTCCAGGTCCGCGATCAAGGCGCGGAACGTGCCCTCAGCCGTGTGGTTGCGGACGTAAACGGAGTAGATGACTTGTTTTTGCAAGTTGGGATCGGTATCACGGGCCATAGGCGGGTCCTCCTTTTTCTGTTATTATATAACAAAAAGAAAGACCCCGACCTGTCGATCGGGGTTTTCTTTTGGTACACCATCACGGGCTCGAACCGTGGACACCCTGATTAAGAGTCAGGTGCTCTACCAACTGAGCTAATGGTGCATATCAAACGCAAGTGATATGTTACCATCGAAAACCCGCAGTGTCAAGGATAAATGTAAAAAACTTGACAACTTTTTTGGGTTCCAGTAAGGTATATCCATGCGGGGAATCCGCTCCGCAGACGGCTGGGATCCTTCCGTTTCAGAGGCCAAAAGGAGGGAGAAAGTCCATGTTCGATTATATCTGGCCGATCGCTCTGGTCGTGCTGTCCAACACGTTTTATCAGATCTGCGCGAAGGAAGTTCCGGAAAAGATGGACCCGTTCGCGTCTCTTACCGTCACGTATCTCGTCGGCGCCGCGGTCTCTTTTGCTCTGTTCGGTCTGCTGAACCGGGGCGGCAGCATCGTCGCCGAATATCAGAAACTGAACTGGGCTCCGTTCGTTCTGGGGCTTGTGCTGGTCGGTCTGGAGACCGGCTTTATTTACGCGTACCGCGCGGGCTGGACCGTCAGCACCGCGGCGATCGTGCAGAGCGCGTTTCTGGGGGTCGCGCTGATCTTCGTCGGCATGCTGCTGTATAAAGAAGTCATCACGCCCACAAAAGTCGCGGGCATTCTGATCTGCCTCGTGGGGCTGTATTTCATCAATAAATAACCTCCGGACACCCTGATGCAGCGTCAGGGTGTTTCTTTCGTTGATAAACCTATTGACAAAGTAGGCAAATAGGCGTATCATCACGTTGCTGATATAGTGATACTTAAGGAGGAGAATATGACGATATATGCAGATAACGCGGCGACGACGCGCATGAGCAAGACAGCCATCGACGCCATGATCCCTTACATGGGCGAGATCTACGGCAATCCGTCCAGCCTGCACACTGTGGGGCAGAAGGCGAACGAAGCCCTGACGGAAGCCCGCGAGCGGGTCGCGAAGTGCTTCGGCTGCGAACCCCGGGAGATCCTGTTCACGTCCGGCGGCAGCGAGGCCGACAACCAGGCCATCGTATCCGCTGCCCGCATCGGAGAAAAGAAAGGCAAGAAGCACATCATCTCCACCGCGTTCGAGCATCACGCGGTGCTGCATACGCTGGCGAAGCTCGAGAAGGAAGGCTTCGACGTCACGCTGCTCGACGTGCACGAGAACGGCATCGTGACCCCGGAAGAAGTCGCGGCGGCCATCCGCCCCGACACCTGCCTGGTCACCATCATGTACGCGAACAACGAGATCGGTTCGATCCAGCCCATCCCCGAGATCGGCAAGGTCTGCCGCGAAAAGGGCGTGCTGTTCCACACGGACGCCGTGCAGGCGGCGGGTCACATCCACATCGACGTAAACGAGCAGAACATCGACATGCTGTCGCTGTCCGCCCATAAATTCCACGGCCCGAAGGGAACGGGCGTGCTGTACGCGAAGAAGGGTATCCCCCTGACGAACATTATCGAAGGCGGCGCCCAGGAAAGAGGCAAGCGCGGCGGCACGGAGAACATCCCCGGCATCATGGCCTGCGCGGCGGCTCTGGAGGAAGCCTGCGCGAATATCGATCAGAACGCGGCGCATCTGATCCCCCTGCGCGATAAACTGATCGCGGGGCTGGAGCAGATCCCGCATTCCATCCTGAACGGCGACCGCACGCGCCGCCTGCCCAGCAACGTCAACTTCTGCTTCGAGGCGATCGAGGGCGAGAGCCTGCTGCTCCTGCTGGACGACAAGGGCATCTGCGCGTCGTCCGGGTCTGCCTGCACGTCCGGGTCACTGGACCCCAGCCACGTGCTGCTGGCCATCGGCCGCGTGCACGACGTGGCTCACGGCAGCCTGCGGCTGAGCCTGGGAGAAGACGTGACGGAAGAACAGATCGACTACATGATCGCCGCGGTCACCGACGTGGTGACGTACCTGCGGAACATGTCGCCCGTCTGGCGCGATCTGCAGGAAGGCAAGCGCGAATACGTACTGAAATAGGAGGAAACAGATATGGCACTGTATAGCGATAAAGTAATGGACCACTTCCGCAACCCGAGAAACGTGGGCGTCATCGAGGACGCCAGCGGCATCGGCGAAGTGGGCAATACCATGTGCGGCGACATCATGAAGATCTATCTGAAGGTGAACGACGACGAGATCATCGAGGACGTCAAGTTCGAGACCTTCGGCTGCGGCTCGGCCATCGCGTCCAGCTCCATGGCGACGGAGATGATCAAAGGCAAGCCCGTCTCCGAAGCACTGGAACTGACGAACAAGGCCGTCGCGGAGGCGCTGGACGGACTGCCCGCGCACAAGATGCACTGCAGCGTGCTGGCGGAAGAAGCCATCCAGGCTGCGCTCGAAGATTATCAGAACAAGAAGCTGGCGGCAAAGCTGGAAGGATAGGACTATGATCTCCACGAGAGGACGGTACGCGCTGCGGGTCATGATCGACCTGGCGGAACAGGGCGAAGAGTCTTACACGCCGCTGAAGGAAGTGGCGGAACGGCAGCGCATCTCGAAAAAATATATCGAAGCCATCATGACCTCGCTGTCGAAAGCGGGACTGGTCGACGCCGTTCACGGTAAGGGCGGCGGCTACAAGCTGAACCGCAGGCCTTGCGAATACACGCTCGGCGAGATCCTTCGCGTGACGGAAAGAGACCTGGCGCCCGTGGCCTGCCTGGAGCACGGCGCGGCGCCCTGCGAGTACGCGGGCAACTGCAAAACGCTGCCCGTGTGGGACAAGCTCAATCTGATGATCAACGAGTATCTGGACGACGTCACGCTGGAAGATCTGGCCGGATAAGGCGGCGCAAAGAAGACGTGTACGGACCCCAATTTGGGGTCCGTTTTATTTGCCCATTCTCCGCAAATGTAATATAATCTAATGAGGTATATTCTCAAATCGAGAGGAGAGCTTTATGAAGTGCAAAGTTTGCGGATACGAATTTGATTCAGGACGTGAATATTGCCCCATGTGCGGCAGCAAAGTGCCTGAAGATATCAGACGCAAAGAAGAAGAGGCGATGTCGTGGAACACGTACGACTTCCCCAAGCCTAAAAAGCCTGAAGATATAGAAATGCGCTGGCCGGGCATGGAGTCCCGCACGGATTCCGCCGTTTCGGTCATGAAGAAGGACGCGAGCGAAGGATTCTTCCGCGCGGCTTCCCCCGCGAAGACGGAGCCGGAGCAGCCGAAGAAGCCGGAAGCGCCCATGCCCGATCCCTGGAAAGCGGTCAGCCGGGAATTCCCGCAGCCTGCCGCGCCTGCGCCGCAGCCTGCTCCGCAGCAGACGGCAAGCGCGTTCCCGCAGGGTCCGTGGCAGATGCCGCAGACCACGCCGCAGCCCGCGCCGCAAGTTACGCCCCAGCCGGCCGTACAGCCCCAGGCTGCCCCGCAGCCTGCCGCGCCTGCGCCGCAGCCCGCTCCCCAGCAGACGGCGAGCCCGTTCCCGCAGGGAGCCTGGCAGATGCCGCAGATGCAGGAGACGCCTTCCTGGACGCCGTATAACGTCCAAGCGCCGCAGCAGACCATGCAGATGCCGCCGATCCCGCCGACGTACGTGCCTTCGTCCTTTACGCAGGCTTACGGCGCGCAGTACAGCCAGCAGCAGTATACGCAGCCTCAGACGGCCTGGACCATCCCGCCCCAGCCGGCGCCCGGTTCCCAGGTGTTCGTCACCCAGCCGGCTCAGCCGGTATATATCCAGCCCGCGCCTGTCACGCCGGTGACCCAGCCGGTCTACACGCCGGTCTATCCGTCCTATACGCAGCCCGTTCCGGCGCAGCAGACACCCGCGCCTGCGCCTCAGCCCGAACCTGAACCCGCGCCGCAGCCTGAACCCGCGCCTGCGCCGCAGCCCGAGCCTGTTCCCGCTCCCGCACCGCAGCCCGAACCCGCGCCTGCCCCGCAGCCAGAACCCGGAGAAAAGATTCTGGAGGAAAACATCGTCGCGACGATGGACAAGCCTTCGGAAGAGATCCCGAAGTACGAAGCAGAACCCGAGATCCCCGAGATCCCCGCGGTTCCCGAGAGCCCGGTCATTCCGCCCGCCGCGGAACCGGAACCGGAGATCGAACGCGGCGAAGACGGCAGATATCCGGAGCGCTTCTTTACGTTCAACAAGAAGAACGAGGAGTTCCAGCAGCTGCTGAACCAGGAATACGAGCGCTTGAGAGGTCTCCACGGCGGAGATCTTCCCGACGATCTGTCCCGCACCGCGGTATATAAGAAAAACACGTTCCAGCCTACGCCGGCTCAGAACTTCTTCCACAGCGACGACGTGAGCGACGACCTGAGCGAATTCGAGAAGATGCTTCTGGAGAGCACGAAGGACGCGGAAGGCGACGAGACGCTCACCATCAACCGCGACCGCATCAAGGGCGCCGCAGGTTCCGTAGAAGACCTGATCGCGCCTCTGCCGGTCAAGGAAGGAGACACGCATCCGCTGAGCGAACCGGTGCAGGAACCGAAGGAAGAACCGGCTCCCGAACCGGCCGGGCCCGAGATTCCCATGACGAAGGAAGAGCGCGCCCGTCAGGAGCAGCGCGAGCGTCTGGCGAGGATGGCGAAGGCCAGGGAAGCGTATTTCGCGAGCCTGCGCACGATGACCGCCGAGATGAAGGCCATCAAGGACGCGGAATTCAAGGCGCAGCTGGAAAAGGAAGCCCGCGTTTCTCCCGATATGGTCACCCGCGAAAAGGTGCCGGAAAAGACGCCGGAACAGATCGCGGCAGAAAAGGCCGAAGAGGCGAGACTCGCCGCGGAGAGAGAAGCGGCGGAGCGCCAGGCGGCCATCGAACGCGCCAAGGCGGAGATGCTGGCCGCGCAGGAAGCGCAGAAGAAGGAACAGCAGGAAGAGGCGGCTGACGCCGACGAGCTGGACGAAGCGCTCCAGAAGGCTGTGGAAGCGGAAGAGACAGAACCCGCTCCCGTCCCGGAAGAAAAAGCCGAAGAACAGGAAGAAGCCGCGGAAGAACCCGAACGCGACAAGACCGAAGTCCTGGGCGAGATCCTGGACGACGTGGACGAAGAGAATAAGAAGAGAGAGAAGAGAGAGCACAGCCACTGGTTCCTGAAGTTCCTGCTGGCGCTGCTCATCGTTGCAGGCGCCGCGGAAGGCGGCACGATCGCGCTGCGCCACTACGCGCCCGATTCGCCCGCGTCCGTCATCACGACCAGCATCGAGCAGAACATCATCCAGTTCGTGGAGGATGGCGTCGACGCGATCAAGGCGAAATTCAAGAAGGAAGAACCCGCTCCCGACCCGGCGGAAGAACCGCAGGAGACCGGAGAAGAGACGCCCGCTTTCGTCCTGTCCGACATCATCGCGGAAAGCAACAAGAATATCGAATCCGTCACGGAGAACCTGGGCATCGGCTATGATTCCCAGCGCTCTTACGATATCGCAGGCCTGTCTTCCTCCGAGCTCGTCACCGACGCTGCCGAGAAGGCGGCGGTCTGCAAGACGCTCATCGGCTACAACAGCAGCTGGATCGATTTCATCAACGGCGTAAGCCAGGATTGCCTGAATTACCTGAAGGCGGACGGCAGCGCGTACCGCAGCGCGGTCACGTTCGACAAGATCGGTCAGATCACGGAGAAGTTCCTGAAGCTGGAGATCGGCGAGATCCGCAAGACCGCCGACTCTTACTTCGTGTTCGCCGGCGAATCCATCGAAGTGACCCAGGACGAAACGACGCAGCAGTCCTCCGGCTACATGGTCTACGAGATGGTTCCCGTGGGCGAAGAACTGAAGATCAAGGATTATTACAACATCACGAACTGATGGCAGAGAGGATCCCTGAATGGAAAAGAAGAGAAAGGGCGCAAAGGTCAGAATAGCCCTTTGCGTCCTCATTTTATTAGCAGCGCTTATCTACGCCCTCACCGGTTTTATCACAGACCTGCTCTGGTTCAAGGAGACCGGTTACGTTTCCGTGTTCTTCACGGAACTCTGGACGAAGATCAAACTCGGCATCCCGGCGGCGGTCGTCGTCGCGCTTCTGATGTGGGCGTTCCTGTCCGCCCTGAAGAAGGGCTTTTTAAGCAAGGGCGGCTACACGCTGGAGGAAGCGGACAGTAAAAAGCTGCGCAAGGCGGGCATCGCGCTCAGCGTCGTGCTGGGCATCGTCGTATCCGCCGGCATCATCGCGCGGCTGTGGTGGCAGATCCTGCAGTTCCTGAACGCGACGGAATTCAACATCGCGGACCCGCTGTTCGGCAACGCCGTGGGCTTCTACGTGTTCAAACTGGAGTTCCTGGAAGCGCTCAGCGCCTCGGCGCTCAGCATCATCGCGGCGCTTCTGGTCGCCACGCTCGTCTATTACGTCCTGCTGATCAACTTCGTTAAACCGGACGGCAGCGCGGAGGAGACCGAGGCGGACACCTATGAATACGATATCCCCGGCGAAGACGAGGAAAGCCCCTTCGGCGGGCGCAATCCCTTCGGCAGTCATCCCGCGGGAAAGATCATCGAACTGTTCACCAAGCAGGGCAAGAAACCCGAGCCTTCCCATAAGGAGAAGGATCTGAAGCAGACCGGCACCGCCATCCTGCGCGTAGCCGGCACACAGATCGCCATCCTCGGCGTTCTGGGCTTCCTGCTCCTGGCGGTCCGCTTCGTGCTGGCGCGCTACGACCTGCTGTATTCCGGCACGGGCGTCGCGTACGGCGCTGGCTACACCGACATCAACGTCACGCTGAACGTCTACCGCGCCTGCATCGCACTGGCGGTGCTCTCTGCGGTGTTCTTCGTGCTCGCGCTGAAGAAGCGCAAGCTCGTGATGGGCATCGTCTGCCCGGTCCTGATGGTCGTCGTGTTCGCCGTCGGCACGCTGGCAGCCGGAGCCATCCAGAGCCTGGTCGTCGCTCCCGACGAGATCAACAAGGAGCGCACGTATCTGCAGCACAACATCGATTACACCCGCATGGCGTACGACCTGCAGAACATCAGCATCCGCGACTTCGTGCCCGAGAACAGGCTTTCGACGAAGGACGTCCTGGAGAACATGGGCACGTTCTCGAACGTGCGGATCAACGACTTCGAGCCGGCCCAGCAGTTCTACAACCAGACCCAGTCCATTCGTACGTACTACGAATTCAACGACGTGGACGTGGAC
>JAEEGK010024899.1_pt1 | contig 12360 bp, 15 predicted proteins | sample 8958771 | NCBI WGS metagenome assembly JAEEGK01 (sample SAMN16246547, study PRJNA631951) | gut metagenome | biome: gut microbiome; feature: rumen; material: SC-attached | host: Bos | place: Iran: Karaj | collected 2018-10 | reverse complement strand
CGTCTTCTGCAGCCATTGCTTCATACATTTCTTCTTCCGAAAGCTCTTTTTACTGATCCTGTTCTTCCTTTTCTTCAAGGGCAGCAGTAGCACCGCCCTGACCGCGTTCTATCATTTCTTCCTGCTGGAGGTGGGCAACTTTCTTTTTGGCTATGCGTTCCATGGACTTGGCGTGCTCGATGGAGATCTGAACTTCTTCTTCATCGTATTCGCCACTATTTTGCAGCCTTTTTAGCCTTTGAACCTCGCGCCTTGCAGCGGCGGCTGCCTTTCTGGCACTTATGGAGTTCTTGCTCCTGACAATCTGGGAAGATATCTTTTTATAGCTGTACTGAAGCTTTTTCTTTTCAAGAGAGGCGTCTTTTGCCTTGGTTCTGGACGCACGAAGGGAATTGGCGTATGCCTGGCTCTGGCTTAATATTGAATTTTCAGCTTTTTGCTGGGAGCGTTGCTGATTTTCGAGAGCTCTGACTGAAGAAGGGGATGCACTCTCGTTTTGTTTTATTGTGGCTGCAGTATTCCTGGCATCTTTGGCCCATCTGTCCACAAGATTCTGAGAGCGGTCCCTGACCTGAGAGTATATGAAGTTGGCACTCATGCCTACATTCATTGATTGTCCTCCGTGACGTTTACAAGAAAAAAGCCATTAATCCTTTTTGGCTCGTCTTATATTTCGGCATAAGTTATAATAAACTTAACCCCTATTTGGAAAAAAATAATTCATAGGAAATATAAAAGAAAAATTGTTGCCATATAGAAATTAGTGTGTTATATTAATATAGCTGTTGTGAAACAGTGAACATAGACACTTAAACGTCAGGCACGATCTGTGCATTATAGGCGCGCAGTGTGCTGACAACATCTGTCGGAAACAGATGAAGTATTTCATGATATAGTGAGGTGATATAAGATGAGACAGGACATTCAGCCAGAATTCCATCAGGCAACTGTTACTTGCAACTGCGGTAACACATTCACAGTTGGATCAACAAAGAGCGAAATCCACGTAGAAATTTGCTCAAAGTGCCATCCGTTCTACACAGGAACTCAGAAGGCTACAGCTGCTCGTGGACGTATTGATAAGTTCAACAAGAAATACGGCATGGACAACAAGTAATTATAGCTATTACAGTATGATGATCATGAGGTTGAGGCATTGCCTCGACCTCTTTTTCATTAAAATGATTTTGTTTAGAAACATGGCGGTAGAGAAGAAATGAAGAGTCGTAAGCGTAAGATAAGGCACTACTCAGGAATTGGCGGACAGGCTGTTCTTGAGGGCGTAATGATGAAGAATAAGGATATGTACGCCGTAGCAGTCAGAAAACCTGACGGAGATATTGCGGTGGAGATCGATGAGTATCACGGCGTGGCATATGGCAGCAAGCTTCTTAATATTCCTTTTGTCAGGGGCATATTTGTATTTATTGACTCCCTGATCCTGGGGCTTAAGTCACTGAACTATTCTTCATCCTTCTATGAGGAGACAAAAGAGAAACCATCCAAGCTGGATGAGGGCATCGACAAGGTATCAAGCGGACATGAGGATACATTCCTTATGATCTTTACAACGCTGTTGTCCTTTGCCTTTGCCATCGGACTGTTTATGGTGCTTCCCTATGCGATATCTGAGGTGATTTCCAAATATGCCAGAAATGATTCTGTGGTGGCCATTATTGAGGGTGTGCTCAGGATATTCATATTTGTGATCTATATACTGCTAATATCCTGTATTAAGGACATCAGACGCCTGTTTAAGTACCACGGGGCAGAGCATAAGTGCATCAATTGCATCGAGAAGGGCAAGGCTCTTACTGTTGAGAACGTCAGAAAGAGCTCAAGGCTCCACAAGAGATGCGGCAGCAGCTTCATTCTCTTTGTAATGCTCATCAGTATTGTTCTGTTCTTCTTTATCAGGATAGATTCTTATGTTTGGCGCATTGTCATCAGAATATTGCTGATTCCTGTTATTTCAGGAATATCCTACGAGATTATCCGTCTTGCAGGAAGGACCAACTTCTTCCTCATCAGGATGATCTCAGCACCGGGATTGTGGCTTCAGAGGCTCACAACCAAGGAGCCTGACGACGAGATGATTGAAGTGGCGATCAAGTCTGTAGAGGCAGTATTTGACTGGAAGGAGTTCTTATCAGATTCCTTCGGATACGAGATGGAAGAGCTTGAAGAAGATGCTTAAGTACATTGAAGCTTTTGAAAAAGGAAAAGAGATACTTAAAAGAGCCGGAGTCACGGAGGATAGCCTTGATGCCCGGCTCCTTTTAGAATACGTTTGTGGCACGGATCACAGCGCTCTCATAGTCCATCCGGAAAAAGAGCTGTCGGAGGCGCAAGAGAGTCGCTACATGGAGTTTCTGGACAGACGTTCCAAGAGAGAGCCCGTTGCTTATATCATGGGCAGCTGGGAATTTATGGGGCTTAGCTTTAAGGTCAACAAAAATGTGCTGATTCCTGAGCAGGACAGCGAATTTCTGGTAGAGGAGGCTCTCAGGCACTGCAATGATGGCATGAGGATTCTGGATCTGTGTACAGGATCGGGGTGTATTGCACTTAGTATTCTCAACTATACCAATGAGACTAAGGCTCTTTGCACTGACATATCAGGGGATGCTCTGAAGGTCGCAAAAGAGAATGCGGATGCTCTTGGGCTGTCTGAGCGCTGTGAATTTGAGGAAACAGATCTTTTTCCTAAAGTTAAAGAAAGATTTGATATTATTGTATCTAACCCGCCATATATAGCTTCCAAGGTTATAGAAGGGCTTGCTCCTGAGGTGAAGGACTATGAACCGAGGCTTGCCCTGGATGGCACAGAGGATGGCCTTGAGTTCTACAGGAGGATTGCAAGTGGAGCTGGGGAATACCTGTATTCAAGCGGATATCTGATAATGGAAATCGGCTATGATCAGGCAGAGGCTGTAAAAGATATCCTTACGAAGGCAGGAAAGTACCATAATATTGAAATTATCCAGGATTTCTCTGGGAATGACAGAGTTATTAAAGCGTGCTTCTATTAGCTGTGCAAACATCGATAATTGTTAACTTAAATGCGATTTTGGAGGTGTTTGTATGTTTGACAGATTAGAAGACATTTTAAGAAGATATGAAGACATTACCATGATGCTTGGAGACCCTTCGGTTGTTTCTGATCAGGACAGATTCAGGAGCCTGATGAAGGAGCAGAAGAGTCTTGAGGCACTGGTAGAATGTTATAACGAGTATAAGAAATGTAAACAGACTATAGAGGACAGTCTGGATATGCTGGACGCTGAGAGTGATCCTGAGATGAAGGAAATGCTCAAGGAAGAGCTTGCAGATGCCAAGGACATGATCCCTCAGCTGGAGGAGAGGCTCAAGATCCTTCTTCTTCCCCAGGATCCTAACGATGAAAAGAACGTCATCGTTGAGATCAGGGCAGGAGTTGGAGGAGATGAGGCAGCTCTTTTTGCAGCGGATATGTACAGGCTCTATACCAGATATGCTGAGCGCAGAGCATGGCGCGTTGAGACCATGAGCGTTGAGGATATCGGAATTGGTGGAATAAAGACCGTCAGCTTCATGATAAAGGGGGACGGAGCCTATTCCAGACTTAAGTTTGAGAGCGGAGTTCACAGAGTACAGAGAATTCCTGCTACTGAATCCGGCGGAAGGATCCATACTTCAGCTATCACAGTTGCTATCATGCCTGAGGTAGAGGATGTGGAAGTTGAGATCGATATGAATGACTGCAAGTTTGATGTGTTCAGAGCTTCAGGAAACGGCGGACAGTGCGTCAATACAACGGATTCAGCAGTAAGACTTACGCACTTTCCTACAGGAATAGTCATCTCATGTCAGGATGAGAAGAGCCAGCAGCAGAACAAGGCCAAGGCCATCAAGGTACTTAGAGCCAAACTCTATGAGCTTGAGAGGGAGAGAAAGCACAACGACGAGGCTCAGCTTAGAAAGAGCCAGGTTGGAAGCGGAGACAGGTCAGAGAAGATAAGGACCTATAATTTCCATCAGGGAAGAGTTACCGACCACCGCATTGGCCTTACTCTTTACAAGATAGAACAGATCATGGACGGAGATCTGGATGAGATAATTGACAGCCTCATTGCTGCAGACCAGGCTGAGAAGCTTGCCACGATGAGTGAAGTTTAAAAGTATTGATGTGAGTAACCAAATGTTGTAAAATTATTATATGTTACATCGTATGTGCACTTTTATAGGAGTGTGGATGGAGGCATATGGACGCTGGATTTAAGTCGGAATTAATTGCATGGGGCGTAGATTGGGACGAGATTCTCGACAGATTTATGGGAAATGAGGATCTGATAGCCAAATTTATGTTTAAGTTCCTCAATGATCAGAGCATGAATGACCTTACCAAGTATTTGGCAGAGGGCAATGTTTCTGAGGCTTTTAAGGCTGTCCATACACTCAAGGGCGTTGGAGCTAACCTGGGACTTAAGGGATTTCTGACACCGGTCTGCGAACTGACCGAGATATTGCGTGCCGGATCTATGGATGGCTACAAAGAGAAATACGATCAGATAAAGCCCAAATACGATGAGCTTATAGTTATACTTCAGAAATATCAGGGGTAATCTACCGCTATATCATTTGATTCTAAGAAGCTTGGGATGTATTCGTCCCAGGCTTTTTCTGCGCTTTTATCCAAAGTGAAAATACTATAGGAGACACCTGTGGTGATAACGACCTCACCATTTGCATATCTTATGTTGATGCCTAGCTGGATCTGGTCGGGAGAGATGTTCATATCGGCATCACTAAGAAGACGAAGCTTTTCTTCGTCTCCAAGGTGCAATATGAATTTAAAACCAAGAGGAGTCTGCTTGCCTTTGATGAGATTTAAGGCTATAGGACGGATCTTTTCCCAGGAAACAAATTCCTGATCGGGGATAGGATCTGATTCTTCCTGGCCCTTATAGAAATCCTTGTGGAGCCTTCCGTTTATGGAGAAGGTGCTGAAGGTGTCTATAACGGCTTCTTCTAAAAGAAATTTATCAAAAATATCAGTGGTCAGAAGTCTGGCCATGAAGTTTTTCTGCTGTGTTATCTTAAATGCTATCATGTTCTGCTTTTAGTAGGTGACTACGATTCCTCCATCAGCGGCGTAGGTTGTAGCAACACCTGCTGCGTCAACTATAATGGCTTCCTTGAAGGGAACCTTCTTCATGATCATATCCCTTACAACGGATGCACGCTCGAAGCAGTTAACGTGGGTGATCATAAGCCTTCTGGTCTCAGGATTCTTAACTTCTGCAGCAACTATATCTGACATTTTAACCAGAGCCTTGCGGATACCGATACCCTGGCTCTTTTGCTGGATTTCGCCCTTTACCCCGACGCATACGGGTTTGATGTTAAGAGTGGTGGCAACAAGGGCCTTCATGCCTGTAAGACGTCCGTTTTTCCTGAGAGTCTCAAGGGAATCCAGTACAAAGAAAGTGGTCATGTTGTCGCGGAAAACTTCAAGCTCTTTTACCACCTCTTCAAAAGACAGGCCTGAATCTGCCAGGTCCATTATCTTAAGGGCAATCTGTGTCTCGCCGCAGCAGGCGGAGAGAGAATCGGCGATATAGATGTTCTTGTCACCAATCTCCTCATGATAGAGGTTCTTGCCAAGGAGGGCACTGTTGTAGCTGCCGCTGAGTTTGGAAGAGAGGGTTACAACGTAAACATCATCTGCATCAGTCTTGTAGGCATCCATATAAAGCTCCGGAGATGGACATGCCGTCTTGGCACAATCTGAGGAAGCTGCAACCTTGGCCAGATAATCCGCCTGGTCAAAGGTCTCATCATCGATTATTACGTATTCGTCTATTGAAAGAATCAGGGGAACGACCTGAATTCTGGGATCCTTGCGCAGATCAGCCGGTAAATCACAGCAGCTGTCGACTACTATTTTATAACTCATAAAACCTCCGGAACATGTTGGAAATTAGGTATTTTTTTCTAACAGTATAGTATAGATAATATCATTTTTGGTTTTGCTCGTAAACAGAAGCGGCCACATACTCGCGGGTTTTTTTGATGGCATTTCTGTAGGTCAGAGAAACCGGCAGTACCATGTCATTGTCCATTGTTACCTTGCCAAAGGACTGCTTTTTGATGTGGTCAATGTTGATGAAAGCATTGTCATTGATAGGACATACCTGAGGGAAAATGTGGCACTGGTCATAGAAGTTGACTATATCATCTATTATTGCGATGCTGCGGCCCTCTGTGAGATATACTGTGAGCTCGGAACGAGTTCTTTTGACGCAGATTATCTCGCGGCCGTAGGCGTAAAGGGTCTCGTTCTGGCCACGAAGCTCAACGGATGGCTCGGCAGTGGCGCTTATGTCCTTGATCTTGTCCATTATCGCAGTGATCTCGGCTACCTTGATGGGCTTGTCCAGATACATGATGTTGTCGGCTTTTATGCCGGCGCCCTCAACAAGTGATCTGTAGTCGATGGAAGAGGAGCACATGATGATTGGCTTCTCGATGCCGACTTCCAGCAGCTTTTTCAGGACTTCGAAGCCGTTGCAGTCGTCGGAGACCATGTCGATAAAGAGTCCCTGGTACATCTGGGGATTCTGCATGAATGCGTCCACGTTGCCATAGGAGTCGATCCAGAGCCTCTCGCCGGTCTCTTTAAAGAATCTGTCTGACTGGCGGCCAAGGAGTCTCTCGGTCTGTTTTCTGTCGGCTATATTGTCATCACATACTGCTACGTGCATATGCTCACCTCTTACATAAAGGAAAATTCAAGTGGACTAAGATATAACAAAACTCCGATAACTATCTGTAATAACAATATTATAGGCATTCCAAAGAGAAAATACCAATGTTTTGTCTTGTGGTGAAACAGGTGCATACCAAGGATGCAGCCCGGGCTTCCGCCAAGTATTGCCATAGCAAAAAGGGTTGCCTCAGGGATGCGAAAGGCGCTGCGAACAGAGCGCCTTTTGTCGATTCCCATGAATGCAAACCCTAAAATGTTAATGATTATTAAGTATAGCGTGATTATAAAGATGGATTTCATCCGTTATTTATTGTTTTCCACTTCCTGCATCTTCATAGCACGAACCTTGCAGGACAGGCCAAAGAGATTGATGAAGCCCTCTGCATCGTGGTGATCATAGAGATCTCCGGTCTTGAAGGAGGCAATGCTCTCGTTGTAGAGAGAGTATGGTGACTTGGTGCCTGCCTTGATGATGTTGCCCTTGTAGAGCTTGAAGGTAACTTCACCGGTTACATACTTCTGGGTTGACTCTATGAATGCCTGCTCTGCCTCGCGAAGAGGAGTGAACCATTTCCCTTCATATACTAGATCAGCAAACTTGTTGCCCATATCCTTTTTCATTGTATAGGTATCACGGTCCAAAATCAACTCTTCAAGCTGCTGATGAGCCTCATAGAGGATGGTTCCGCCAGGTGTCTCATAAACGCCGCGGGACTTCATTCCAACAACACGGTTCTCTACGATGTCAACGATACCGATGCCGTTTTCGCCGCCAAGTTTATTTAAGGTACGAATGATATCTGAAACCTTCATCTCTTTTCCGTTAACTGACTTGGGAACGCCGCCCTCAAAGGTCATAGTAACGGTTGTTGGTGTGTCAGGAGCATCCTCAGGAGTCTTTCCAAGAACCAGAAGGTGCTTATAGTTAGGCTCAAGAGAAGGATCCTCAAGCTCGAGACCCTCGTGGGATATATGCCAGAGGTTTCTGTCGCGGCTGTAGCTGGAGTCTGCAGAGAATGGAAGATTGATGCCGTGTGCCTTGCAGTATGCGATCTCTGATTCACGGGAATCCATTGTCCACTTGTCATTTCTCCATGCAGCGATGATCTTGATGTCAGGAGCAAGAGCCTTGATTCCAAGCTCGAACCTGATCTGGTCGTTTCCTTTGCCGGTAGCGCCGTGGCAGATGGCTACAGCACCTTCTTTTCTGGCAATCTCCACCAGCTTCTTGGCGATGAGTGGACGAGCCATTGATGTGCCAAGGAGATACTTGTTCTCGTATACGGCATGTGCCATCACGCAGGGAACGATGTATTCGTCACAGAACTCATCAACAACATCAAGAACATAAAGCTTGCTGGCGCCGCAGCTCTTTGCGCGGTCCTCAAGACCATCCAGCTCTTCCTCCTGTCCACAGTCGATGCAGACACAGATTACTTCATAATCAAAGTTCTCTTTAAGCCATGGAATGATAGCAGTTGTATCAAGACCACCTGAGTAAGCAAGTATTACCTTTTCTTTAGCCATTTGAAATATCCTCAACTTTCTTGTGGTATAATTATTATTGCTTGCGGATATAAATATAACCCCTTTATGCATTAATTGCAAGACTTATTTGCATAAATATTTAAATTCTAATAGAAATCTGCATAAATATTTAAATTATCTATTGCATTATTCATGCAGCGGTCGTATACTGAAACAAGTTTAATAGAAGAAAGGGCAATCGCTATGATTAAAGTAGGAATTATCGGTGCTACAGGTTATGCGGGAGCTGAGATCGTAAGACTGATCCAGGCTCATCCACAGGCTGAGGTTGTCTGGTACGGCTCCAGGAGCTTTATTGATGAGAAGTACAGCAGCATCTACGGCAATCTCTTTAAACTGGTAGATGCAAAGTGCATGGATGACAATATGGACGAGCTGGCTAATCAGGCAGACGTGATATTCACAGCTACTCCCCAGGGACTTTGCGCATCACTTGTTAATGAAGATGTTCTTAATAAAGTAAAGATAATCGACCTGTCGGCTGATTTCAGACTTAAGGATGTTTCAATATATGAAAAGTGGTACAAGATAGAGCACAAGGCACCTCAGTATATAGAAGAGGCAGTGTATGGTCTTTGCGAGATCAACAGAGATAAGGTAAAGAGCGCAAGACTGGTAGCCAACCCGGGATGCTATACCACCTGTTCCATTCTGACTGCGTATCCTCTTGTTAAGGAAGGTCTCATCGATACCGACACACTGATCATCGATGCGCTTTCAGGAGTTTCAGGAGCAGGAAGAGGCGCCAAGGTGGCAAACCTCTACTGCGAAGTAAATGAATCTGCCAAGCCTTATGGAGTAGCGGTTCACAGACACACACCTGAGATAGAGGAGCAGCTGAGCTACGCCGCAGGAAAAGAGCTTGTAATCAACTTCACACCTCACCTGGTGCCAATGAACAGAGGAATCCTGGCAACAGAGTATGCCACATTAATAAAGAAAGACGGCAAGCTTCCAACTGCATCTGATATCAGAGCCGCTTATGAAAAATATTACGGCAATGAGAAATTCATTAGACTTCTGGATGACGGTGTTTATCCGGAGACCAGATGGGTTGAGGGCAGCAATTACGTAGATATAGGCTTTAAGATTGATGAGCGCACCGGAAGGGTGATCATGATGGGCGCCATCGACAATCTTGTAAAGGGAGCTGCCGGACAGGCAGTACAGAATATGAACATCATGTTTGGTCTGGACGAGGCCATGGGACTGGAGCTTGTACCCAGCTTCCCGTAAATAACTAAGTCAGAGGGTTATTATTATGGTACGTAAAATGACAATTGAAGATTATGACAAGGTATATGCCCTCTGGAAATCCATCCACGGATTTGGAATGCGCTCACTGGATGATTCCTTTGAGGGAGTTGAGAAGTTCCTTAAAAGAAATCCTGAAACCAGTGCAGTGTATGAAAAGTACGGGAAGATAGTCGGAGCAATCCTGTGTGGCCATGACGGAAGAAGAGCCTGCTTGTACCACGTATGTGTAAGCGAGCAGTACAGAATGCACGGGATCGGCAAGAAAATGGTTGAGTTCTGCTGTGAACAGCTAAAAAAAGAGGGCATCAACAAGGTCTGCTTAAATGCGTTTGTCACCAACGAGGTGGGTAACAGATTCTGGCAGAAGATGGGATGGACATTAAGATCAGATATGAACTATTATGACTTTGTTCTTAATGAGAACAATCTTACGTTGTTTAACAAATAACAGGTGATTTGTATCGCGAGGAGGCATTATGAAGGTAACAGAAGGCGGAGTAACAGCAGCAAAGGGCTTTAGTGCGACAAGCTGCGAAGCCGGTATCAAGTATAAGAACAGAACGGATATGGCCTTTGTCTTTTCCAAAACGCCATGTACCAGCGCAGGTACATTTACATCAAACGTGGTAAAGGCAGCCTGTGTTCAGTGGGATCAGAAGATTGTATATTCCGGTGAGCCAATGCATGGAGTTGTCATCAACTCAGGAATTGCAAATGCCTGCACGGGAAAAGAGGGCTTTGATGCCTGCGAAGCTACAGCAAAGGCTGTAGAGAAGGCATTAGGAGTTCCATATTCATCAGTTGCAGTGGCATCTACAGGTGTTATCGGTATGCAGCTTCCGGTTGATAAATTAGTGGCCGGAGTAGAAGCTATGAGCAAGACCTTAGATGATAGCATAAGCGCCGGAACAGCAGCCTCCAAGGCTATCATGACTACAGATACCGTCAACAAAGAGGTGGCAGTTACTTTCGAAATTGACGGGAAAGAGATCACCCTCGGCGGAATGAGCAAGGGCTCAGGCATGATCCATCCCAACATGTGCACTATGCTTGCTTTCCTCACAACAGATTTAAGCATTGAGAAATCTCTTTTGCAGGAAGCAGTTTCAGAGGTCGTAAAAGACTCTTTTAACATGATAACCGTTGACGGAGATACCTCGACAAACGATACGCTTCTCGTTATGGCTAACGGCGAAGCGGGCAATGAGACTATTAAGGATAAATCAGATAACTACAACACCTTTAAGGAAGCACTTAAGTTTGTTTGCACCTTCCTTGCCAAGAAGATGGCAGCAGACGGCGAGGGAGCAAGTAAGCTCTTTGAAGCAAAGGTAGTAAATGCCAAGTCCAAGGAGGATGCAAGAACACTCTCAAGGGCAATCGTTGGATCAAACCTTTCAAAGGCCGCTATTTTCGGGTGTGATGCCAACTTTGGAAGATTTCTTTGCGCCATGGGTTATTCCGGAGCAGACTTTGATCAGAATGATGTGGAGCTGTTCTTTGAGAGCGCGAACGGAAGACTGAAGGTATTTGATAAGGGAACACCTATTGTATTTGATGAGGATGAAGCCCTTAAGATTATGAAAGCAGATGCAGTAACGGTATTTGTCGATATGCATGAGGGAAGCGAAGAGGCTACAGCCTGGGGATGCGATCTCACATACGACTATGTCAAGATAAATGCAGATTACAGAAGCTAAAGGAGAAAGTCATGGATCAGGGGATGCAGGATGTACTTAAGAAAGCGGAGGTGCTGGTAGAAGCCCTTCCATATATTCAGAAGTTCAACAGGAAGATCATAGTTGTCAAATACGGCGGAAGCGCCATGAGCAACGAGGAGCTTCAGAAGAATGTAATAACAGATGTTACTCTTTTAAAGCTGGTTGGATTTAAGCCTATCATTGTTCACGGCGGCGGAAAGGCCATCAGCTCATGGGTGTCAAAGGTCGGCAAAGAGGCTGAATTTGTAAACGGACTCAGGGTCACGGACTCCGAGACCATGGAGATTGCCGAGATGGTTCTGGGAAGAGTAAACAAGCAGCTTGTGACAATGGTTCAGGAGCTTGGCGTCAAGGCAATAGGCATCAGTGGCAAGGATTCAGGTCTTTTGCACGTTACCAAGAAATACTCAGAGGGCAAAGATATAGGCTTTGTTGGTGAGATTGATAAAGTGGATCCGAAGGTTCTGTACGACCTTCTGGATAATGATTATCTTCCGATAGTTGCACCTATCGGCCTGGATGACAATTTTGATACCTACAACATCAATGCAGATGATGCGGCCTGCGCGGTTGCAAAGGCGCTTAAAGCGGAGAAGCTGGCATTCCTCACGGATATCAAGGGGATATACAGGGATGTGAATGATCCCTCTACCTTTATCTCCAGGATGAACATTACCGAAGCCAGGGCGCTTCTGGAGTCCGGCTATATCGGCGGCGGGATGCTTCCCAAGCTGAATAACTGCATAGATGCCGTGGTCGGCGGAGTCAGCAATGTCACCATACTTGACGGAAGGGTCCTGCATTGCCTGCTGCTTGAGATATTCACCGACAAAGGGATCGGCAGCGCGATATACAAATAAGTGGTATCAAATCATATGAATCGCACGCTTGCGTGCAGATTCATATGATTTAGATACCCGAAAAGTATGAGGAAGAAGCGCGAAAGCGCGAAATTCCGAATACTTTTCAGCAGCACGAAAGCGCGGAGCGCGGAGTGATGCGTATTTGAAAAAAAGGTGGTTGGATTCGGAATCAGCACGAAAGCGCGGAGCGCGGAGTGATGCGTATTTGAAAAAAGGTATT
>JAEEGK010024894.1_pt1 | contig 12362 bp, 18 predicted proteins | sample 8958771 | NCBI WGS metagenome assembly JAEEGK01 (sample SAMN16246547, study PRJNA631951) | gut metagenome | biome: gut microbiome; feature: rumen; material: SC-attached | host: Bos | place: Iran: Karaj | collected 2018-10 | reverse complement strand
ATAAGCAATACGCAGTTCTTCGTTGGAAAAGCCGAAGAAGTTCTGCCTCAGTTTTATGGAACTGTGGAAACGGGAAATAATAAGGACTCTTCATCACCGGTTGCAGACGCTGAGAAAAATGAAGCGAAGAATTCAGATATGCGTCACCCGGATGTTATCGTAGTCGATCCTCCCCGCAAAGGCTGTGATGAAAAATGTCTCAGCACAATGGTTCAGATGGCCCCCGACCGCATAGTATATGTATCCTGTGACAGCGCCACCCTCGCAAGAGATCTCAAATACCTATGCACCAATGGTTATAAGCTCATGAAGATCCGCCCCGTTGACATGTTCCCGCATACCGTGCATGTGGAGTGCGCGGTGTTGCTACAAAGAGAAGAATATTGATGAATAAGATTTCAGTGGTTGTCGCTTTCGAAGCAGCATATTCAGCGGTTGTTTGAAGAGTTTTAGAAGATAGATAGCATATACAGAGATATGCCTGGGCATAAGGAGGATATATGTTAATAAGATACGCAGAATTAAATGATAAGACTGAATGGTTCAGGCTTGATTGCCATTTGCCTGAAGCAGGATTTGAGGAAAAAATCAGAAACCAACAGGGTTATGTATTAACTGAAGACGATAAGATAATCGGATTGCTCAGGTATAATCTCTTCTGGGACAATACACCGTTTTGCACAATGCTTTTTATGGATTCTGATCATCGCCAAAAAGGATACGGAAAACTGCTGATGGAGCATTGGGAACAGGACATGAAATCCCGGGGATATGGAATGCTGATGACATCGACGCAGGTAGATGAGGACGCTCAACATTTCTATCGTAAACTTGGATATAAGGATTGCGGTGGATTTGTGGTTGACGTTCCGGGATATGAGCAGCCGATGGAAATGATCATGATAAAGGCGGTATAGTTATTTCAGTGATATTGAGTGGACAGCATGATTTTTGTTGTTCGCTCGACCGAACGTCGAGACGGTTGTCTCACTAAGTCGTAGCCTCGAGAAGATTTGAGACGACAGGATGGGTGTTTGAAACACAAATAAATGGATGGACAAAACTTGTTGATGAAAGGTCAATTCAAAACATGGAAAAAGAAAACATTATAATCCGTGAAGAACGAATATCGGCAGAAGACTATATAGATTTTTTGAAAAGAACAGATCTTGGCTCCCAGTACCCCAAAGAAAGGTTTTATGAAAGAATTCCAAAACTTGTAAGCAACGTTTCGATCAGCCTGGTAGCGAGAAATGAAGAAGGCCTTGCGGTAGGGGTGCTGTTTGGCCTGACAGATTATTGTTATTGGCTATACATCACCGACCTCGGAGTGGACAGAAACTATGAGAGACATGGTATTGCTACGAGATTGATGAAAACTGCTCATGAACTTGCCGGGGGCGAAAAGGATATTGCTGTATATCTAATAGCCAATGAAAATGCAGTACCGTTTTATCAAAAACTCGGAATGAAATCTTCAGATGATGTAATGCAATACAACCATATAGAGTGGACGGAATGGACGGTTGAGTAAATATACTTCCTTTTGTCCCAAGCATACAGAATTTTATAGAGGAGCTTAGTTAAGCATATGAGTGTGGAAATTTCAGTTATGACATATGGTCATCCGCTTTGGGAAAATACAATTTCCTTTGCGGAGAATTGCTCATGGAAGGCAGGACCGTATCTTGCCAAAATGATGCGTAACAAAGAGTTCTCGGAAACAGAGCGCGTGTTTGTTGCCAGTGAGGAAGATGAAATCATCGGTTATTGTACTTTTGCTAAGAAAGACGAATTGCCGGATGATGCCCAATATACACCATTTATCGGATTTGTTTTTGTTGATGAAAAAAGCAGAGGAAAGAGAGTTTCTGAACGAATGATTAATGTCGCTTCGGATTATGCCAGATCCGTTGGTTATGAAAAGATTTATATCATGAGCGGAGAACAAGGCTTATACGAGAAATACGGTTTCGTAAAGATAGGTGATTTCAAAACCGTATATGGTTCTGAGGATCAGTTGTTTCAAAAAACGTTATGATAGCTTTTTATCTCGCAAGATAATCGTACTAAAGGTGACGGAAAATTAAAATGACCAAGGATGAAAAACAAAGGTATTCCTTTAATAATGACAGAACCTTGATCCGTGTCAACCAGGGACATTCGATTCCTGTGGATGTTGAATTGGAAGAAGTTCACTTTGATAACGCCCATAGATAAAACTGAAAATGTGAGATTTTACACTGAAAAATGCGGCTTTGCGATACATTCTGAAGAAATGGACGGGAAGTGGATTGTAAGCTTAAGCGGAGAAACGATTCCGGCAGAGGACATTCTGGAGACCATCGGTTTTCAGGAACAGTATTTTATGGGGGAGTTATACACATTATGATCGATATTTCTAAGCTTAGCAAGAGGTATTCCGTTCGTGTTTTGGAAGAATCGGACGTAGAGACGCTTGCCCGAATCTGTAAGCAGAATACAGTTTTTTACGAGTATACCGAAGCACGCCCAACCAAGGAAAACATTCTTAATGATATGAAGGCAACTCCGCCGGGAATAACTATGGATGATAAATACTACTTTGGCTTTTTTGATGACCGGGAGCTGATAGCTATTATGGATCTGATAGATGGGTACCCTAAAGCGGAGATTGCGTATATTGGATTTTTTATGATGAATCCGCAGTATCAGGGGAAGCAGACAGGGACTGCTATTATTGCTGAGGTTATAGATTATTTACAAAGTACAGGAAAAACATCGGTTCGGCTTGCGATAGATAAAGGGAACCCGCAGTCCACGCATTTCTGGAAGAAGAATGGATTTGAGATTATTTCGGAAGCAGATGTCAATGGGTGGACGAAGCTGGTGGCAGAGAAGTCATTAATTACATGAAAATGGAAGCATCTTAAAGCGAATCAGATTTAAGTTCCGCATAGATTATGACGCTTAAGCAGGTGGCAAGGTGTTGCTCAACGAAATGCATGTCGAGACGGTAGCACTTTTGTCCAAAATTTCTGAGGCGAAGCATCATATCAGTGTCCAGGTCGATATGGACGAGCTGGATATGACCGCCGCCGAGAGTAAGGCTACATATGAGGAGATCAAGGAGTGGGTGAAGGAAAAGTACGGTTTCCATGTGACACACCTGAATATTGCGAAGACGAAGTGAAAATGTGGGATTATCGAACGGCAGAATTATAATCTGCCGAAGAGTGAGAACAGTCGGTCGCCGGAGACAACGAAGGAAAAGGAAGAAGCGATCATTGACGCCTTTAAACACTTTCAGATGATTTGATAAAGTGTTTTTTGAAACGAATCATATCACAGACGCGGCTGATGAGCTGCGACGGGGAACTGAAGTTGTAATATGACAAACGAGGCCGATGCATTTAAAGATGTATCGGCCTTGCTTCATAGGTTTTTTTACACAAAAGGAGAAATTGATTATTGACTAACGAACGTACGTTAGGTATAATAGGCGATGTAATTCAGTATTACTACTATTTTGGAAAGAAGGCGAAAAGTATGGAAAAGAGCAACACACGGGAAGAAATACTGGAGGCAGCGCTGGATCTTTTCGCTGTCAATGGGTACGAAGCGACCAGTATCTCGCAGCTCGCCGATGCGGTGGGTATCCGCAAGGCATCTCTTTACAGCCATTTCGCCAATAAGCAGGACATTCTGAATACTGTCGTCGAAACCGTTCTGAAAGGTTATGCTGACCATTCGATCTTTGTGCGAGCCAACTGGGACGATCCGGAATTCACAAAGGATAAGACTGGTATGACTGCAGAAGATGTGGCAAAGCTCATACAGGGACAGCTGCGCTATATCATGCATGACTCGCATATCAGCAAGGGCAGGAAGATGCTCATGATTGAGCAGTTCCGCAATGCAGAGTTGGCTGAGCTGCAGACGAAGCAGAACTATGAAGATGTTCTGAACTATTTTACAGGTATGATGAGATTTTTGATCCGTGAGGGTGCGTTGAAGGATGCAGATCCTGAGATTATGGCTGCCCAGTTCTCATCTCCGATCACCGTCTGGATCAACCTGTGCGACCGGGAACCGGATCGTGAGGATGAAGTGATGGAATTGGTCAGGAAGCATGTGATGCAGTTTTTTGAGATCTATCGGAAATAAATTCTTTTGAATGGGGACTAAAGACAGCCGGTCAGATCGGAGACGGCTGACCGGTTTTCTTTCCGTCATAAGACTAACGAACGATAGGACACTGCGGCAGTCTATACAAAGAAAAACGATGCTTCTGATAAGGATCATTGATTTCGGGGAATATATTATCGTTTTGATGGAGTTGCAGGAGATGCGGAGGCATTTTGTGAAGTCCTGAAAAGTGATTAGCGTGATGGGAGGCACTGCTGTAATGGATAAAAAAGCACTTGTCGTAATCGACATTCAGAACGACATTACGAAGAACTACAGGAATATCATCGACAACATCAATGCTGCTATCGACTGGGCCGCTGATCTGGGAATGACAGTCATCTATATCAAACATAATAATCTGTCCCCCGGTACGCGGACATTCAAACCGGACACAAAAGGCGCAGAGCTTGCCCCGGAGCTGAAGGTGGTGTCGAACTATATCTTTGTTAAGACAAAAGCCAATACGCTGACCAGCGAGGCGTTTTCGGCGTTTATCCGGGAAAATGGTATCGACGAGTTTTACATTACCGGCGCGGACGCCACAGCCTGTGTGAAATCCACCTGTTTCAACATGACAAAGGATGGATATGCCGTTCATGTCATTTCCGATTGTGTGACCAGCTATGACTTAAAGAAGATGCCGGAAATGCTTGTCTACTACTCGGACAAGGGCTGTGAAGTCAGAACATTAGAGGAGTATCGAAACGATGTTTGATTTGGATAGTTATATGAATGCTCTGATCCTGTCCTGCCGGGCAGCCTTCGGAGAACGGCTGTTGTACGTTGGCCTTCAGGGCAGCTACCTGCGTGGAGAAGCTCACGAAAACAGCGATATTGACGTCATGGTGATTCTGGATCGGTTTTCTGTTCAGGACATGGATCGGTATCGGGAGATCTTGAAAAGGATCGGTTTCTTTGAGAGATCCTGCGGTTTCATCTGCGGGAAAGACGAAATGAAGCGCTGGAATCCTCTGGAGGTATGCCAGCTGCGTCATACGACGAAAGACCTGGTAGGCGTACTGACGGATTATCTTCCGCCCGCGACGCGAGAAGACGAAATCAACTATGTCAACTTGAGCCTGGGGAATCTGTATCACGAACTCTGTCATCGCTATATTCATGCGGACAGGGACAAGAACATAGCCAAATTCCGCGGGAGCTGCAAAGGTGTGTTTTTCCTGATACAGAACCTTCACTATCTGGAAACCGGCCATTTTATACTCACAAAAAAGGAACTCAAAGAAGCCGCTTTAGCGGAAGACCGACGGGTGCTTAAGCTGGCAGAGCTGCCGGACGGATTTGATTTCGATCAGACTTTCTCTGCTCTTTTTGCCTGGTGTCAATCAGCTTTTCTGCGTGTAGAACAACTCGCAAAAAATGAATACTCGATCCGAATCCTGGCGGATGACGAAACAGATGCAGCACTCGCTCTTGCGTGGAAGGTTTTCACCGAATATGAATCTTTGGATTACTCATCGGAAGGTACCGAAGAATTCCGAAAAACTCTGGAAAACGGGGCCTATCTGGCCGGACTTCGATACTACGGTGCATTTGACGGAGAAAAACTGATCGGCTTACTGGCGATCCGAGTCTCGCAGCGCCATATCTGCTTCTTTTTCGTAGACGGCGAATATCACCGGCGCGGCATCGGAACAAAGCTGTTCTGGCGGCTTCGGGGGGACTTCCCCGGACAGAAAATCACGCTCAATTCTTCTCCATACGGACTGCCTTTTTACAAGGCACTTGGCTTTAAGGAGACGGGAAGCGAGCAAACGGTCAACGGCATCTGCTTTACGCCGATGAAATATATAAATGAGGCGTTCAAAGATTAAAAGAGAGCAGGAAAAACGCTCATAAGAAAAAGAACATAAGGCTGAGATAAATCATGGAGACGGAAAGACTGATCATAGATCAAATCAAAGAGACCGATAAAGAGGATTACTTTATCAATATTTCGCACGACAAAAAGGTTCTGGATACCTTTATCTGCCGATATGCGGATTCATTGGAGGAATTCGACTTTTCCTCCTATCCGGGAAGACAGGACCTGTTCGCGATCCGGCTGAAGGAAACCGGGCGTCTCATCGGGATTATTCTGTACTTCGATGAAAAAGAGGATTCTTGTGAGATTGGCTATGGGATCGGCTCTGCGTTCTGGAATCAGGGCTATGCAACGGAGGCGGCCTCGCGGTTTCTGGAATATCTGTTCCGGGAGAAAGGAATGCGGACGGTATATGCCTCTTTCTTTACCGGAAATGACGCTTCCCGCCGTGTGATGGAAAAATGCGGCATGACTTTTGATCACTTCTCGGAGAAAGAACTGACCTACTTGGATGTCGAGCGGGATCTGACGTATTATGCTATCCACCGGAAATATATAACTCTGCGGGATGAGCCTGAGCTGAAGGAGGCAGCGGCGGCGTGGTTCCACAGCAAATGGGGCGTTCCGGAGCAAGCCTATCTCGACTGCATGACGGCTTATCTGAATCGGGAGACGGAATATGGCTGGTATCTATGCCTGAATGGGGACAGAATCATCGGCGGCATGGGCGTGATCGAAAACGATTTTCATGACCGAAAGGATCTGACGCCCAATGTCTGCGCAGTTTACACCGAAGAGGCTTTTCGCGGACAGGGGATCGCCGGACGGCTGCTGAACATAGTGGTAGAGGATATGCGCAGCAAGGGCATTTCTCCCCTCTATCTTGTCACCGACCACACCGGCTTCTATGAGCGTTACGGCTGGGAGTTTTTCTGCATGGTGCAGGGCGACGGCGAGCCGGGGATGACAAGGATGTACGTCCACCGCTAACAGAAGAACGAGAAGAAAAGATCTAAAGGAAAATGGGATCAATATGCGTATGAAAGAACTGGTATTGTATATCCACGGCAAGGGCGGCTGCGCGGGAGAGAGCGAACACTATAAGCCGCTGTTTCCTGAATGTGAAGTCATAGGATTAGATTATCAGACCTCTACGCCATGGGAAACCGGGGAGGAAATCCGGGAGGCGGTCACAAAGCTGAATGCTGAATATGACAGTATCGATCTGATCGCCAACAGTATCGGCGCATTTTTCAGTATGAACGCCGGGATCGATGAGATGATCCATCGAGCATACTTCATTTCTCCTGTCGTTGATATGGAGAAGCTGATCCTGAACATGATGTCCTGGGCCAATGTTACGGAGATAGAACTGGAAGAGAAAGGCGTGATCCCCACTTCGTTCGGTGAAGATCTGTCCTGGGAGTACCTGTGTTATGTCCGCGAGCATCCTGCCTCATGGACTGTTCCGACCAGGATCCTGTATGGCAGCCGGGATAACCTGACATCGCATGAAACGATCACTGCATTTGCAAAGGCTCATGGCGCTGAATTAACCGTGATGGACGGCGGAGAACACTGGTTTCACACGGATGAGCAAATGCAGTTTCTGGATAACTGGATCATAAAAGGAAGGAGCATACGATGAAAATACTTGTTTTGAACGGAAGCCCCAAGCGGGACAAAAGCGATACCATGCACATCACCCGTGCCTTCTTAAATGGTATGAAGGAAGCGGCACCGCAGGATATCCATATCATTCACACCGTCGATCAGCACATTGAATCCTGTACAGGCTGCTTTTCCTGCATGCGAAACGGCGGCAGCTGCATTCATAACGACGATATGAAAGCCATTCTGGAGGAGATCCTGAACAGCGATCTTCTGATTTGGAGCTTTCCGCTGTACTGTTACGGAATGCCGGCACCGCTGAAGGCGCTTCTGGACCGTACACTCCCTCTCAGCAGCATGGTGATGCAGAAGGTCGGGGACCGGTACGAGCACGTCGGACAGGCAGACTTCTCGCACCTGCGCTACCTGATGATCTGCGGCTGTGGCTTCCCCAACAGCAGGCAGAACTTTGAACCGGCGGTCATGCAGTTTAAGCTGTGTTTCCCCGGTGATCACACGATCATCACCGTCCCGGAAAGCCCGATGTTTAATGCGCCGGAAGCGGCAGTCGTGACTGTGCCAAGACTGGAGCTGATCAAACATGCCGGGCAGCAGTACGCAGAAAAGGGCGAAATCGAGGCTTCTCTGCTGGCAGAGATCACTTCCCCCATGATTCCCGAGGATCAGTACGCTGCCATCGTGAACAGCGGCGTGTAATCCGGAGAAATGAAAGCGAGTCTGAGCGTATTCTTCGAAGACCCCTTCTGGATTGGCGTCTTTGAGCGTATCGAGGATGGAAAGCTGTCTGTCTGTAAAGTGACCTTCGGGGCGGAACCAAAAGATTATGAGGTCTGGGATTACATCCTGCACCACTATTATGAACTGGTCTTCAGTCCAGCTGTTGAAATGGAAATCAGACAGGCGGCTGACAATCCAAAAAGAAGAAGTCGGAATGCCAGAAAGCATTTGGAAAACACAGGTATCGGTACGAAATCCCAGCAGGCTCTTCAAAGACAGCGAGAGGAGATGAAAACGGAGCGCAGACAGATCAGCCGGGAGGAACGGGAAGCGGAAGCCCAGCGCCGATTTGTAATGAAACAGGAAAAGAAGAAGGAAAAGAGGCGCGGACATTGATGGCAAACACAATAACGCTTTTCAGAATGGCGGCCGGTATCGTTCTGCTGCTCTGTCCGGTGTTCTCCCCTGCCTTTTTTGTGCTTTACATAGCAGCCGGGTTATCTGATATGCTGGATGGATTCGTGGCGAGAAAAACAGATACCGTCAGCGAGCTTGGGGCCAGGCTGGATACGATGGCCGACTTTGTGCTTGTGGTCGTATGCCTGATCAAGCTGCTTCCGGTCCTGCGGATTCCCGCATGGCTGTATGGCTGGATCGGGCTGATCGCTCTCATAAAGATTGTGAATATCGTTTCGGGATTTGCCGTACAGAAAAAGCTTGTGGCTGTTCATTCGCCTATGAACAAAGTGACGGGAGCGCTGCTGTTTCTGCTGCCGCTGACGACCCCCGTTATCCCGCTGAAATACTCCGCGATCGTCGTCTGCGCGGCGGCCACGTTCGCCGCCATTCAGGAGGGCCATTTCATCCGGACAGGAAGAGAATAGCCGCTCTGGTTAGATTGATGATGATAATGGCAGCCACTTATTCTGCGCGAGGCGAGAGAAAGATAAATTCCCGCTTGCCGGGCGGAAACAACGGAATACCCCCTGCGTTGCGGCGATGTTGCTTTGCGTTGCTTGCGGCAACGGGCCGATCGGGCGTATTATGACGGCGAAAGGAGGCTTTTGCCGTGTTAAGTGAAAACATCAGGACGATCAGAAAAGCAAAGGGCCTTTCCCAGGAAGAACTCGCAGTCAAGCTGAACGTGGTTCGGCAAACGATCTCCAAATGGGAGCAAGGTCTGTCCGTGCCGGATTCCGAGCTGCTGCTTGCCTTATCGGAAGCCCTGGAAACGCCCGTCGGCACCTTGCTGGGAGAGACCGTTGCAGAGCCGGAGGCAGACGATCTGAAAGCGATCTCTCAAAAGTTGGAGGTGATCAATCTTCAGCTTTCCAAAAGGCAGCAGTCACGCAGAAAGGCGGCGCATTGGCTTTTTATTGCCGTGGCCGTCGTGATCGTCGTCCTCACGGCGATATTGTTCTGTCTGAACAGCCCTTACCTGGGGTGGAATTACAACGACCCGGAAACGGCCGTGCTGGGGACGGCCTTCCATTCCTTTGAATGGGTATTTGTCCGCGCAGCGCCGCTCGTCCTGATCGGCGCTGTCGTCGGGATCATCCTGACGAGGCGGAAAGACAGATAGTCATAATAATCATTTGCAAAATGGAAAGCAATGGGTTACAATGGTCCTGTAAGAAAATGGGAAAGGACGGCATTTCACATGATTACAAAAGAAGAACTGAATCTGACCCCGGAATGGGACAAAACGTTTCCCCAGAGCAAGACGGTCGAGCACAGCAAGGTGACCTTCGTCAATCGCTACGGGATCACGCTGGCGGCGGATCTGTACGCGCCGAAGAACGCGGCAGGCAGGCTCCCGGCCATCGCGGTCAGCGGCCCCTTCGGCGCGGTCAAGGAACAGTGCTCCGGCCTTTACGCGCAGACGATGGCGGAGCGCGGCTTTCTGACGCTGGCCTTCGACCCCTCCTTCACGGGCGAGAGCGGCGGCAGCGTGCGTTACATGGCCTCGCCGGATATCAACACCGAGGACTTCATGGCCGCCGTCGATTTCCTTTCCCTGCATGAGAGAGTCGATGCCGGGCGGATCGGCATCCTCGGCATCTGCGGCTGGGGCGGCATGGCCATCAATACGGCGGCGCTGGATACCCGCATCAAGGCGACCGCGGCCTTGACCATGTACGATATGACCCGCGTCAACGCAAAGGGCTATTTCGACAGCGAGGACAGCGAGGAAGCCCGCTATCAGAAAAGGGCCGCTATGTGTGCCCAGCGGCTCGAGGACCTCAAGGCGGGCGAATATAAGCTTGGCGGCGGCGTCGTGGACCCGCTGCCGGAGGACGCGCCGTTCTTCGTGAAGGACTATTATGATTACTACAAGACTCCCCGCGGCTATCATCCCCGCTCTCTGAATTCCAACGGCGGCTGGAACGTGATCGGCTGCGAGTCCTTCATGAATCAGCCGATCCTTCTCTACTCCAATGAGATCCGCTCTGCCGTGCTGATCGTGCACGGCGAGAAGGCGCACTCCTGCTATTTCGGCCGGGACGCCTATGCGAACATGGTGAAGGACAGCCAATATACCGACAACAAGGAACTGCTCATCATCCCCGGCGCGAGCCACACCGACCTTTACGACGGCGGCGGCAAGGACGCGATCCCCTTCGACAAGCTGGACGATTTTTTCAAAACGTATCTGAAATGAGGGGCCGGGCGTGGAACTGAAAGAATTTCTTGCAAGAATGGACACCGGCGAGGAGATCGAAGCCGGGTCGGACTGCCACCTGCTCATGCACGCGCTCTCTCAGGAGGCGCTGCGGATCACGGCGGAGATGAACAACGCCTATCACACGCCGGAAGAGCTGCTGGCCTTGATGCGGGAGCTGACGGGCCAGCCGGACTTCCCTCCCTTCGGGCTTTTTCCGCCCTTCTATACGGACTGCGGGAAGCATATCCACTTCGGGCAAAACGTGTTCGTCAATTCCGGCTGCCGCTTTCAGGACCAGGGCGGCATCTGGATCGGGGACAACGCTCTGATCGGCCACAACGCGGTGCTGGCCACGCTGAACCACGATCCCGACCCGGAGAAGCGGGCCAATCTGATCCCTGCGCGGATCGTGATCGGCAAAAACGTCTGGCTGGGCGCGAACGTGACGGTACTGCCCGGCGTGACCATCGGTGACGGGGCCATCGTTGCGGCCGGCGCCGTCGTGACGAAGGACGTTCCGGCCAATACCGTCGTGGGCGGCGTTCCGGCCAGGGTGATCAAAACGATAGGAGACGATCATGAGCAAGAGAGGAGGACGATGAAATGAAAAGGATCATTGCCGTTCTGCTTATGCTCCTGCTGCTGACCGTGCCGGCCTGCGCGGTGAATGAGAGCGCGTACCGCGACGTGCCTGCGGGCGCTTGGTATGCGGAGGCCGTGCAGTCGCTGCGGGAAGCGGGGGTGATGAACGGCGTCGGGGACAACCGCTTCGACCCGGAGGGCGTGTTTACCCGGGCCCAGCTCGCCACGGTGCTTTATCGGCTGGCCGGCTGCCCCGCAGTCAGCGGCGAGGATGGGTTCAGCGACACGGCGCGAGGCGCCTGGTATGCCGACGCGGTGCTCTGGGCGGCGCAAAGCGGTGTCGTCATAGGCTATGGCGACGGGCGGTTCGGAACGAACGACGCCGTGACGCAGGAGCAGATGGCCGTGATGCTCTGGCGCAGCGCGGGCTCTTACGTGCTGGGCGCGGAGTATGCCGACGAGAACGGCGCGGAAAACGCGGCCAGCGATTGGGCCTTCGATGGGGTACGCTGGGCGCGGGTGGACGGCCTTATGACGGACGCGGTGCCCTTCGCGCCGAAGGCAGCCGCCAAGCGGGCGCAGGTGGCGGATATGGTATCCCGTTATCTGGCGCTGCTGGAGCGGTTCAGCGGCGTGGATGCGGTGAGCGGCGCGACTCCGAAGGCCGGGGAAGAGCAGGCGGAAATCATCCTGACGGTCGCAGGCAGGCGGCTTAGCGTATCATGGGCGGAGAACAGCTCGGTGGACGCGCTGCGGGAGCTGCTGAAGCAGGGC
>JAEEGK010024892.1_pt1 | contig 12362 bp, 14 predicted proteins | sample 8958771 | NCBI WGS metagenome assembly JAEEGK01 (sample SAMN16246547, study PRJNA631951) | gut metagenome | biome: gut microbiome; feature: rumen; material: SC-attached | host: Bos | place: Iran: Karaj | collected 2018-10 | reverse complement strand
CGCTTTCTCTTCCACGCTCGGATATAGGTCTTCACCGCCAAAAGTCTGATAGATTTGACCGATGCTGCTTTTGAAAGAGTCGTCTTTTTCATTGCCGAACAGCGAACTGCCCCCGAACTTCTCGCGTAATGCCGCTATGGCTTGCATGGCGTTGTCGTAAGTCGCTTGGAACTTCTCTTCTTGCGTGGTTTCTTTCACGCCCAAACGTTGATAATCGTAATCGTCAAGCGTGTCGAGGGCGTAGGTGTAATCGACTACAATGTCAAACAAGGCTTGGTTTTCGTCATTATTCAACAGCGGTTGGTTTTGCAACGTCCGACCCACCATTTGCACCAATTGCCTTAGTTCCCCGATTTGGTTTCGGCGAATCTTCTCATTCACGGCGTAGCCTTTCAGCAGATAGTCTTTCAGCACTTTGTTGGCCCATTGGCGGAATTTTATACCTCTTTTTGAGTTAACCCTATATCCAACAGAAATGATCAAATCCAAATTGTAGTATGGAATGGTTCTAGTAACCTGTCTTTTCCCTTCTGTTTGAACTTGTGCAATTTTTGCACAGGTTGCCTCGCGCTCTAACTCTTCATCCTTGTAAATGTTATTGATGTGGCGGACAATTGTAGTTCTATCGGACTGAAATAGTTCTGTCATTTGAGCTTGTGTCAGCCAAACGGTATCGTTCTCCAGCCTGACATCAATGGCAGTCTGGCCGCTTTCGGTTTGGTAGATGACAATTTGGTTTTCCATGGGGGACGGTTTTATGCGGCAAAGATAACAAAAAGATTGTGCCGAATTAATGCACAGGCAAAACTTTTGTAAACCAAATTCTTCTTTGAATGGATTGGGCATATCCTGTCAGTTCATTGCGAAGTTCTGGCTGCAATGAAGTGTATCGGATGCAAGCGGCAAGCCAATCAAGAAAGACTTGGCGATAGGCTTTACCTTTGTATTCGATGCGTGGGGAAGTCTCACTTTGTCGGTCGTTGAGGGTTAAACTAAGCCGATTGCGCCTATGTTCAACGGCGATGCTTCTACCTTGGTTGTCAACAATCATCAAGTTGGGATTTACTTGGGCGGATTCACAATCGAATGGGAATGGTCGTTTCTGCCGTATTACTTCGTTGAGGAAAGCATACATGAAGACGCGCCCCATTCCATGCTCGTCAACGTGACTGAGCAGACGGGCGATAGTTGCTGTGTTGAATGTTTTCAATGCCATAACTTTTATTTGCATTTCAGTCTTTTGAAAAACTCCTTTATTCTTAAGGTTTTCTTTGTCGCTTGTTGTGGCTCTGTCATGGAACGGATTAGGCATTTTGCTACTTCTGCCAACAGGTCATCGGCCTTTGCGAAGGCTTGGTTTATGGGCAAGTCGCAGTATCGTTCTTTGATGTACTGATTGTTGAGGAGAAAGATGGCATCCGTGTTTCTTGCCAAGTTTTGAATTCCTTCCGAGGCTTGCGAGAATCTGCGTTCGCCTTCCAACTCGAATGGCAATGTAGCAAAGGCAACGGTCGTGATGCCCAACTTTTTTGACTCACGGGCGATTACGGGAGCAGCCCCCGTGCCGCATCCGCCTCCAAGACAGGTGACGACAAAGGTCATAGAAGGTCTGTCATCGAACAATTTCTTTATTGCATCTGTGTTTTCTTCAGCTGCGACGTGTGCTTTCTCAGGGCTGTTGCCGCTTCCAAGTCCGTCTGTGCCGAGTTGCAGGGTCGTGGCGGCTACTGATTTCTCGAGCACCTTGGCATCCATGTCGCAGGCCGCAAAAGAGAAACCTTCCAAATGGCTTTGGCTTATTTGGTTGACGATATTGTTGCCGCCACAGCCAATGCCGATTACTTTAACGGTTGGATTTGTCGTTGATGTTGCTTTTTGTATGGTCATAATGCGTTACGATTTGACACTGCAAAGAAAAAGAAAGCCTGTGCCAAATTGCAGCACAAGCTTCGTAAATTTCCAAATAAAGATAATTAGAGTTTTTCAAATGTCAAGAACAGGATTGTTCACTTATAGATTTGACTTTATTAACAATATCACAAAATGCCTTATAAGCAACATCATAGACGTCTTTATAATTGTATTCGTCAAAAGCTTCAAATATTTGTTTCGGTTGCGTTTTATTGTTTGTTCCTGATAATTCTATTTCTGATGATTGAAGCTCTTGTTTTATTCGGTTTTCTACAATACTATCATTTTCATCAGTTGAATTATAATCAAGGAAGAAACCGCAGTAGAATATGATAGAATTCACTTCGGTATAATCTGCTCCCATATAAACGGTTACTTGTCTTCCATACACATTTTCGATTGTCACATCAGTTATAAACCAATTATTTTCGTTGTGTTTTTTATTTGGACAAAACCTAGAATAGTTTTTTCTTGTTTGTTCTAGCCAACTATCGAAGATTATTTGTCGATAACTTTCCAACAAAGCCTTCATTTGAGAAGATAGGTCATCAATTTCTTGTGCTGGCTTTTGGATAGTTCGTATTTTGTCTTTCGCACTTTCATCCGACAACTTAAAATGTTGTTCAATTAGTTTGTTTAATTCCATGTTCATTGGTTTGTCTATGTTTCTAATTTTGAATAATCCTTCGAGATAATCAATATATTGAATGATTGCTGTCTGAAGAAACAGCTCTTTGTACTTGATAGTTGGCAAAATTTTGTCTTTCAGCCATGGTAAAATGTCATAGCAAAAGGACAAATTTACATATCTTGAACGAAAACTGTCTTTATATTCGCCCCATGACTGCAACTCAGGCTCTTTGGGGTATTGGGATAGATAGACAACAAAAATTTGGTTTTTGTTATAGTTATGTTTTAAGGTTTTCTCAATGTAGTTACTCAATTGAGCCTCTCTATCATCTGCATTATAGATTTTGTTCTCAAAAATAATGGCATAAACCTTATCCCTTACCCATAAATCAATGCGCTCTTTTTCTTGGGTGATTTGTGGAGATTCAATAGTGATTTTGCTGAAATCTCCAGAATGCTTTTCTTTAATTAGGTCTATTAAAGAAGTCAAAAAAACATATTTGCCATTATCGTTTTTATAGGACAATAAATGCATCAAAATACGGCTGTGTGCGTTTTCATTGATATGCAACTGATCAACCAAGTTTAAATGAAAGGGAAGTTTTTTCTGTTCTTCTTCTTTGAGTGATGAAAACTCAGATGCAAAATTCAATAAGTCAGATAATTGTTGTTCATTCATGTTTAATTGTTGCTATTTTATTGTTGTTCTATATATTAATTCAATCTATTCCACTGATGATACCCACCCGAAGGGCAGTCAAATGTATTGGGCGTCTTTGAGGCGTACAACAGAATGCCACATTTCTTGCATTGATAGACGTCGGTGCCTATCGGACATAAATCTTGCCAATTGTGGTAGCCTCCCGCAGTGCATCCAAAAGAAGATGGGGCGTTCTTGCTTTCGATGAGAAGACCGCATTTCTTGCATCGGTAGTTCTCGCAACCGACTTCGCCGAGGTCGTTCCAATCGTGGTAGTTTCCAGCCCGACAATTGAACGCATTGGGCTGTCGCTCTGTTTTAATCAGAATGCCACATTTCTTGCATTGATAGTTTTTCATGGGCGGCCAGTTCGGGTTTTGCACTTGTAGGCACAATGCCAAGATGATATTTGCAGCAAAGGTAAACATTTCTATGAAACATACAGGGGTTGATAAAAATGTGATTATTTTACCATCCAGTATTCCCTCAATAGTCTTTCGAACTTCTGTTTCCCGTTTCCGTTTCTGTGATGCCATGAGGCAGGATGGGCAGGATGATTGACGAAATCAATCGGGATATTATATGACAATCCATTCGATTCCAAGTACTTCCCGAATTCCAAGTGTGCATATTTACTGACAAATATAACTACATCAGGACGGTCAAGGTCGATAATTCCACATAATGCGCTGCCAGCCACATCACGGTCTAATTGGGTGCAGTCTTTTTTGAATGATTTATTGTTTTTCCTCACCGTGGCCGGACGCAGAAAAAAATTATAGAACATGGCCTCCTCATACTCATAGACATACTCACAAAGTGTTTTGTTCAATACTTCATTCATGGATTTACACAACCTATCAAAAGTCTTATACCCATTGTAGTTGTTTACATCTTTCTTCTTTTCTTCTGGTATCAAATGATGTTTGTCTGCTCCCGAATACCACGCTTTTGGGTCCTTAAACACGCTGTCGACATCATCCTCAAAGTAGTTGCTTTCCCCAACTATCAATAGCTTTTTATGTTTCTTGCTGTTCCAATAATTGTCCAAAGAAGCAGGCACGAGTTTGGGAAATCTTACGAAGATGCCTTCCTCGACAATTGAGCCTTTACCGATGTTTGAATACCTATTATTTTTCATATTTTATTGATTTAAAGATGTTTATAGTTTGTTATATTTGTCAATTCGACCGTTTTTCGCTGCGAAGAAAACAAAAGCCTGTGCTGAATTGATGCATAGGCTTGACGATAAACGAAAAATTGTTCCTAACGGCTCAAAATGTTTATGGCTTCATAGGCCTTTTGGATGGTTAATCCATCGTTTTCATCGGTTTGAACCAAGTGTCCCTGCTGACTATGGAAGAAGTTGTTTTCATCGTCGAGAATGACATATTGGAATGGCGGTGTTGCGTATTTATACAACCATGCCTGGATTTCTAGAGCTTTAGCATTGCGTTCAGGGATGGATAGCATTACGCCGCTTTTGGCATCTTTGTATGTAGTGCCCAGAAGGATTGGTGTCATTGAAAACAACTCATCAGGAAGGTTGCGGTCTTTCCATAACGCTTGCATTCTTATCCAGCCTTCGTTTCGCCAAGTGGAGGAAAGAACGATTTTACAGCCGGTATGATCAACAATGTATTTAAGATTGCTGATGGTTTTTGGGTCGAACATGGCACCGAAATCATCATAATAGTCGATGCCTTCTTTTCTGAGCAGTTTGGCATAACTGGCAGTGTTCAACACGCCATCAAAATCGAGGAAGAGGTATTTTTCGATTGCTTGCTTTTTTAGATGGTCTTTAAGCATGGTTATAATAAAAGCTTATATATTGCGAGCTGCAAAGAAAACAAAAGCCTGTGCCGAATTGAAGCACAGGCGCGATAATCTTTACATTGTTCTCCCAAATTATTTAAAGCCAATCTTATGGCTTTCTTTCTGCTCCAAGCGTTCACCATCGCAATGCGCCATCAGCTTCTCCACCGATGTCCCCGCGTTGCCGTGCAAGACGATGTCAATGGCGTAATGTCGGGCGACGTTTTCAATTTGGCCGCCACTGAAGTCGTAACGCTCTGCCAAAACTTTAATGTCGGCCTCATAAAGCTCTGGAAGCATAGTGTGCCAGATTTGCATCCTAGCCTCCAGCGTGGGTTTGTTGAACTTGATTTTGTAAAGGAAACGACGCTCGAAAGCCTTATCCATGTTTTGGGCAAGGTTGGTGGTGGCGATAAGGATACCATTGAGGTTTTCCATCTCCTGAAGGATGATGTTCTGGATGGAGTTCTCCATCTTCTCAACGGCGCGCTCTGCACCTTCTTGGCGTTTGCCAATGATGGCATCGGCTTCGTTGAAAAGCAAGATGGGCGCAATGGCGGCCTTTTCAACCTTCATGCGGTACTGGTCAAAGACATTTTTGATATTCTTTTCACTTTCGCCCACCCACATGCTCTTGATTTCCGAAACATCAACCTGCATAATGTCTCGTCCCGTTTGACGAGCCAACTGCAAAACGGTTTCAGTCTTGCCCGTTCCTGGTGCGCCATAGAAAAGGCAGGTGAAGCCGCTGCGAAAACCTTTGTCTTTCAGTCGGCTACATACGTCTTTGTAGTGGTTTTCTTCCAAGAGTTGGCCCAAGTCTTTGACTTGTTCTGCTACGCATTGGTCGTAGAATAGTTGCTTGGATGTAATTGCTTCGTGGTGAATTAGATTATTGCGGTTGTTTTCAACGTTCAACATACTGATATTGAGTTCTGGCAGCAATACCAACTTTGCATTCCATGTCAAACGAAACGACTCTCGGTCTGCAAGGCCATTGTCATTATTGTATTCAATCAATTTTGCAAATTGCAAGTCGCTGTCATTATTGTTGAGGAGTCTTTTTATAACATTCCACTGCGCTTTGCTGTCGAAAAAGAATTCGAGGTCACTGTATCTAATATCGTCATCATTGTTGTTGACATACAAGTGAGCGAACAAGACCAAAAGAGCCTCATCGATTTGACAAAAGCAATAGCTTTTCAACTTTTGGACAAATACCAAATGACGATTTTTCTCCAACAAATCCTGTATGCGATTCACAGCCAAATTTGTGCTCAACTCGTCGTTGTCGCGCATTTCCATAATTTCAGCAATCAGCCCGAAAAGTTCATCACAACTAAGACCCGAATAGTCTTTGGGTACGTATTTCTCATTACGTTTGAAGGCCTCAATCACTTCCAATGGCACTCGGTAGGTTATCTCACGTTTGGAATGATTGCGACAGACCAGCCCACGGCATACCAATTCATCGACATCTGCCAAGAAACGGATGATTCGGGTAGTGCTACAATCGAGGTGACGAGAGAATTCGCTGACTCTAATATTTGAATTGGTGCTGTTGTCAATAAAAAGAGCCATCATCACGCATTGCTCTTTGGAAAGTTCAAGATTGTCGGCAAGGTGTTTCAATGGGCGAGCTGCCTTTTTGTAAAACTCATCATTGAGACGAGATCCTTTAGAGAGTTCTACAACTTGCTCCACAGCAGACAGCAAATTCATTTTTCGGGTCGTTCTTTTCTTGGTTTCCATGACATTCCTTTCTTTTTTGGGTCAGTTTTCACGCTGCAAAGAAAAAAGAAGCCTGTGCTGAATTGTTGCACAGGCTATAAAAGACTTTCAGAAAAACGTATTCTAATTCCTTTTGCTGAGAAGTACAATTAGTTCTTTCCTTATCTCATAGCATTCTTCCACAATAGTGCTTACTATGCTGTCATCATAACCATATTCTTTGAAGTATTTTGTGCCAAGCCAATTATTAGATTTTGAGAATCCAAACTTATCCAATAAATCCAAAACATCATCGTCAATTCTTTCGTCGAGGCTTTTTGATACATGCCGAATTCCAATATAACCATTGCTGGTGCGAGTAACTGATATAGAGTAATTTCCGTCTAAGACAAACCTCCAAACATTGTTTCTCTTTTCTATGACTTTAAAGCTATGTTCCAACAATTCTACAGCCGTTTTGAAAACATACTGGGCAGAAAAAGTATAATTTGGCAAAGCCTGGAAGTCACATTTTGGATTCTTTGTGTTTTGACAAAATGCATTCAATAGATAAATGCTTTTTGGCGAATTCTTGCCTCTGCCCATTAAATATTGTGGATGATAGAACAAGTTCTTTTGAAAAACATCATCAAGATAGGCAGATCCCTCTTTCTTGAAAGAGGCATTATAGATTTTAACTGCATTGTCTTTAAATAAAGGGTTCTGTCCAAGTTGTCCCCATCCTATATAAATGGGTGATGCCAAATGAATAATGTCGTCTTCGGTCGAGAATAGATGGGCGCGGTTTGCCGTTTTAACCTTCTCCATGGCATTTGCAAGGTTTGGGTCACGAACATTCATCAAATTGAATACTTGCACAATACCTTCAAAGACTATTGATTGCTGGCGGCAGTATTCTCGAAATAGTCGTTCGATGCAGTGCATTGTTGAATCAGGCTTGAATTCATACCATCCTTCCATTGAATCAAATTTTCCTAGTTCTTTAATACAAAAGCTTTCTTTTATTTGATTAATAGGATGGGCACTCCCGGGATTTTTCATTACCACACTGCCAAGAACACTCCAAGAGGATCCAAATTGAAGCAGTGTTCTCCACCGATATTCGATGTTGTCGAGGCATTCATAATGAGCATATACTTTCATAGTATAGATTTTATTTAATCTTTATTTTGCAAAAGTATGAAAATAGAAACGAGTCATCCAATCTTTTCGCACTCAAAATACGAATGACCTATTTTAGATTTGTCAAACTTTGTTGAATACTTGGTATTGAAGGCTTGAGCGATGTCTTCATAATACTTCGTTTGATTCAACGGTGGGGTCGTTGAAGATGTCGACATTTCGATGAACATGCCTTTCACAAGATTTTTGTTTGTGCCCCAGTTCCAATTGCCTTTTGCTGAAATTTTCCAAAGTGCCATTTTTTTCGATTTTAGTTGAACATTTATTGTTGCTTCCCTTGATTTGGTTTGTTTTTCGCTGCAAAAATAGCATCTATCTGTGCCGAATCGCAGCACAAGCATTATAAACTTCAAAATAAAATCAAATCTCAAATCATTCTGGCCCTTCAATCAATTTGGCGTGGGTGTATTTCCCTTCGTTGATGGTTTCCTTGATGGTCGTTCCGTCAAGGACATAGTACTCTTCATAGTCCGCTCGGTAAACCAAGTATCTTGCGTAGTCAAACAATTCCTTGATCGTTTCCTCGGTGAGTTTCACCCATTGGATTCTGGGGTATTTGTCGGCATACAAGCCTCCCGCAATGAAGGCATTCACGATGTCGTCCCATTCGTATTCGGTGTGCTCAAAGATATACCAATTATCGACCTTGCAGGCGTGAAAGAATTCGTTGTTCCGTGACATGAGACTCAAATTTGTCTATTAACGTGCATAATACTCACGTTATTTTCCTTGACAAATAGTGGTATGCGCAAATTTTGCACCTACCACTCTTGACACGCAAAAAATATGTGTTGTTATTAAACTTATATGTCATCCCCAAATACTTGTGGAATCTATACTTTTTCGTATTTTTGCCCCAATAACAACCGATGTAATAAAAACACTAAGTCATGAGAATCTGTGTGATCGGCGGAGCGAATGCCGACATCATCGCCACGAGCTTCAGTGCCTTTGTGCCTGGCGACTCCAACCCTGGCACGGTGCGCCTGACGGCGGGTGGGGTAGGGCGCAACATTGCCCATAACCTTGCCTTGCTGGGTGATGAGGTCGTCTTCTTGACGCAATTCGGTGGCGATGACTTCGGCCAGTTTACCGCCGAGAGTTGCCGAAAAGCACACATTGACATCAGCCTCTGCGACTATGCAGCCTCAGGCACACACTCCTGTTTTTTGAGCATCAACGACTGTGACGGCGAGATGGTCGGCGGTGTGGCGGATATGGCCGCTGCCGATGGCATCACTCTCGAATGGTTGGCAAAAAAGATGGAGAAGTTGGGCGATGTCGATGTGTTCGTAGCCGATGCCAACATTCCCGTCGAGACCTTGGCTTATCTTATCGACCATGCCGACAAGCCGCTTTATGTGGATGCCGTTTCGGGTGCGAAGGCCGCCAAAATCAAAGAGGCTATGGCGATGTCAGTCAAAAAGCACTTTTTCACATTGAAATGCAACCAGATTGAAAGCACCGTTCTCTCCGACTTGTCAGGTGTCGACAGGCGATTTGTCAGCCTAGGAGCGGATGGATTGGATGTCGTTGAGGGTGACACCAAACACCATTTTCCTGCTCTACCTTGCCATGTGGTGAATGCCACTGGCGCTGGCGACGCACTTATGGCTGGCATTATCCATGCTGGTCCTCAAGTTACCATTAATGAAGCCGCGCACATCGGCCTGTTATGTGCAAAGAATAACATTGAAAGTCCTGATACCGTAAACCAACAACAACCATGAACAAATACTTAGACCTTTCGCCCGAAGTTAATGAAGCACTGCAAAAAGGAAAGCCCGTTGTGGCTCTCGAATCGACTATCATATCCCACGGAATGCCTTACCCACAGAATGTGGAGACGGCGTTGCGGGTGGAGCAGACCATCCGTGACGAAGGTGCCGTGCCTGCCACCATCGCCGTCATTGGAGGCCGCCTGAAGGCGGGCTTAACCCCTTCGGAGATTGAATATCTGGGCAAAAAAGGCACTGCTGTCACCAAAACCTCGCGCCGTGACCTGCCCGTGCTCGTGGCACGCGGACAAGATGGTGCTACGACGGTGGCCACGACGATGATCATTGCCGCATTGGCTGGCATCCGTGTGTTTGCCACAGGTGGTGTGGGTGGTGTGCACCGTGGTGCAGAGATCACTATGGACATCTCCGCCGATTTGGAGGAGTTGGCTCGCACCCCCGTCATGGTCATTTGTGCCGGTGCTAAGTCGATTCTCGATTTGGGTCTCACCCTCGAGTATCTTGAGACCAAGGGCGTGCCAGTGATCGGTTATGGCACGGAGGAACTACCTGCCTTCTACACCCGCAAGAGCGGCTTCAAGGTGGATTACCGCCTCGACACCCCTGAGGAGGTCGCCAAGGCTTTTGTCGCCAAGCAGGAGATGGGCCTCGGCGGCGGTATGTTGGTCACCAACCCCATCCCCGAGGAATATTCCATGGACGCTGGCCGCATCAATGCCGCCATAGATGAGGCTGTAGCCGATGCCAAGAAGTTAGGCATCCACGGCAAAGAGACGACACCCTATCTGTTGGCGCGCATCAAAGACCTCACGGGTGGCGACAGTCTCGCCTCCAACATCCAGTTGGTGCTCAACAACGCTCGCTTATCGGCGCGAGTGGCGAGGGAGATGACTAGTATCGGATTCTGAAATACCCCAACAACGCCTTGAAATTGTCCTGCGCCGTGAGGCAGGTGTCGCGCAGATACCCATTGATTTCCCCCCAGTTTTGGATGCCGCGGTAATAGAACAGCCGCAAATCATCCGTGATGATAAATGGCACTATGCCCGCTTGCAGGCATTGCCAAAATAGTAACAGCCTTCCGACACGTCCGTTGCCGTCTTGGAAAGGATGGATGCGCTCAAACCGTACATGGAAATCTAAGATGTCATCAAAGTCAGGCCGTTTGAGGGAATAATAGTCGTTCAGCAAGGTTTTCATCTGCTTGTGAACTTCTTCAGGCTGTGTGGTTTCCTCTTCACCCACGGCGTTGGCGAGTCGTTTGTAATCGCCCACGGCAAACCATGACTTACGGCTGTCTGAAGTGTTTGACTTCAACAACAAATGCAGATGCTTGATATGGGCCTCGGTAATCTTGTCCATGGCATGGTCGATGACATAGTCGATGCAACGGAAGTGGTTGACGGTCTCCATGATGTCATCAATGCGCGTGTTTTCCGTTGTGATGCCCAAGGTATTGGTCTCGAAGATGTAGCGTGTCTGTTCCTTGGTCAGGCGGCTGCCTTCGATATGGTTGGAATTGTAAGTCAAGTCGATTTGTACGCGATGATAAATGCCTCCTTTCATCTTGGCTTCTTTTTGTTCGCGCAGAGCGGCAAGCAAGGGTGACACCTTCTTTTTGCTTCGTCTGGGCAATTCGGCATCAGCGGGAATGTTCCATGTTTTCCCTGTCAGAAAAGCACCTTCTATCTTCCCCGTGGCACAATAGTTTCGAGCAGTGCGCTCACTGATACCGTATTTTTCGGCAAACTGACTGACTGAAAGGTATTCCATCTATCGGCAAGTTTTTCTCTCAAATCCGCTGCAAAGATAGCAATTTTTGCCGATAACGGCAAGTTTATGCAAATAACAATCAAATTTTTGCCGATAACGGCAAATTTCTAGAGAATTATTCCCACTCAGCAATCCATCTCTTGATCTCCTTCACCCGTTGCGCATATTTTTCCAATTGCCCCTCGATGAAGTCGTCGCTGTATTTGCGGTCGCAGAAGCCGTTGCCGCGGGCCACGTAATCATCATCCTCAAGCGAGCCTAGGACATCCTCATAGTTTTCGTAATACTGCTGGTTGTCGCGCAAGAGGCGTCGCAAATCCTCAAGGTCGGCCTCGATGTGTTCGCCGGTTGAAAAGGTAAAATGCTTTTTCATGGCTTTTATCCAATTGATTGTAAGTCGGTCAGTTTTTTATAGACACCGCCGAGGGCAATCAAGTCGTCGTGCTTGCCGCGCTCGATGATTTGACCTTTCTGTAGCACAACGATTTCGTCGGCGTATTGGATGGTCGACAGGCGGTGAGCGATGACGATGGAGGTGCGCTGGCTCATCACCTTCGCCAAAGCGTCCTGCACCAATCGCTCGCTCTCGGTGTCAAGCGACGAGGTGGCTTCATCCAAGATGAGAATAGGCGGGTTCTTCAGTACGGCACGGGCGATGCTCAGGCGTTGGCGCTGGCCACCAGAAAGGTTCATGCCGCGGTCACCGATGCGGGTGTCGTATCCGTGTTCCAGTTCCATGATGAACTCATGTGCGTTGGCAACCTTGGCCGCTTCGATGACCTGCTCTTTCGAAACATTCTTCATGCCAAAGGCGATGTTGTTGAACACGGTATCGTTAAAGAGGATGGTCTCCTGCGACACCACGCCCATCAGGCCGCGCA
>JAEEGK010024891.1_pt1 | contig 12362 bp, 7 predicted proteins | sample 8958771 | NCBI WGS metagenome assembly JAEEGK01 (sample SAMN16246547, study PRJNA631951) | gut metagenome | biome: gut microbiome; feature: rumen; material: SC-attached | host: Bos | place: Iran: Karaj | collected 2018-10 | reverse complement strand
GTGACCACCTTCTCCTTGCCCGTATGGTCAGGACGCGGAATGTCCTGATACTCCTGCGGCAGAGGATAAACGGCGTTGTGTACCGTGAAACACTTACGCGGATCCTGATGATACTGGTTGATAACCGTCTGGCGCGTCAGTTCCGACACACACATGATGCAGTCGGCCCAGTCCATACCATTCTTCTCAATAGAATAGACGGTGGGGTTCACCTTACCACGGCTGCGGTCAAAATCGGTGGCATGTACATGGATGCAGAGCGGTCTGCCACTCACCTGCTTGGCGTGGATGCCGGCAGGGAAGGTCAGCCAGTCGTGAGCGTGGATGATATCGAACTCCTCGGCACGGGCCACCTGGCCGGCGATGATCGAGTAGTTATTGATCTCCTCGTGCAGGTTGCCGGGATAACCTCCCGCAAACTCCATCGCACCGAGGTCGTTCACGTTCATATAGTTGAAGTCTGCATAGATATGATCACGGAGCTTGAAGTAGTAGTCGGGATCCATAATGTTGCCCACACGCTGCTTCACATAGTCATAGTCCACATCGCGCCAGGCGATAGGCACGGCATTCATGGCGACGATACGACAGGCATGCTGACTCTCATCACCGAAAGGATGAGGCAGACAGAGCGTGATGTCCAGATCTCCCTGAGCCTTCAGTCCCTCGGAGATACCATAGTTGGCGGTGGCCAGTCCACCGAATACGTGAGGAGGATACTCCCATCCAAACATTAATACTTTCATCGTCGTTCCTCCTTATTTTTGATATGAATACTTATCCATCAGTTTGAGCGTACGCAGGATCTCTGCCACATTCATGGCAAACGACATAGCACCACGTCCGTGGAACGGTGGGTTACCGTCGAAGAGTTCACTAATCGTACCGATGGCATGATAGTCCATCTCATCCTCATAGCCCACCAGCTGGCGCTCGATGAACGAGAGGCGAGAACGCTTATAGAGTTTCAGACAAGCCTCCATGTAGAATCCGCCGAGCCAAGGCCAGGCCGTTCCCTGATGGTAGGCATAGTCGCGTTGTGTCTGCGGACCGACATAGATGGGGTTGTAGCCGCCGCTCTTCGGAGAGAGTGAACGCAATCCCTTCGGCGTCAGCAACTCACGGGTGCAGATGTCCACCACACTCTTCATCTGATCCTGACTCAGTGGCGAATAGTCGAGTGCCACTGCGAAGATCATATTCGGACGGACACTCCAGTCCATCATATTGCCGTCGACATAATCAAGCAAATAACCATACTCGTTGACAAAGGTTTCGACGAACGATGTTTTGACCTTGGCAGCAAGCGCCTCCAGATGAGTTGCCGCCTTGTCGTCCTTCTGGTCTGCAGCCAGAGCTGCACAGAACTTCAGAGCATTGTACCACAGGGCATTGAACTCCACGATATAGCCCGAACGCGGCACGACGGGACGACCGTTGGCCGTGGAGTTCATCCACGTCACAGCCTTGTCGCGACCGTTGGAGTAAAGCAGTCCGTTCTCGTCGAGGCGGAGATTCGGGTGACCACCCTTCTCGATATACTTTACAATATCCTTTACCAGCTTACCATATCTCTTAAAGCCCTCTTCCTGTCCAGCATCCTTCACGTATTGCTGCACGGCCCAGATGGCCCAAAGGGGTACGTCGGGCTGTTCGATCTCGTAGATCTTCACCGACAGAGGCTTGCCGTCCATAAACTCACGAAGTCCCTTCTCAGCAGTCCTCATCACCAGCTCAAAATAGTCGCGCTCGCCGATGGCCAGCGTCAGGCCGGGCACGGCAATAAACGTGTCACGGGCACGACTCTTGAACCAAGGATAACCTGCCAGAAGATAACGCTCGTCTTTCTTGTCAATCTTCTCCATAGTGCCACTGCGGCGATCGCGGAAGTGGAACTGGTGGGCAGCCGTCACCAAACAGTGATAGAAGTTATCACGGGGCACACGTTCATCCACCTCTTCATCGAAGAGTTTCTTCAACGAAGAGGTCTTGATAGGCGATGTAGAGCCGGAGAAGATGATGCTCTCACCTTTCTTGATAGGCATCTCGAAATAGCCGGGCACGTAGAGGTCCTCATTCGAGGCGTAACCACGCTCCTGCTCCTTCGGATACTCCACACCACGATACCAGTCGGGCTGGAAGATGAACTCGTTCTTCTTCGAGAACTGCATGTACAGGTCGGGATAGCCGGCATACATACAGGTCTTGATACCATTGTCCACCTGGCTGTACTCACGGCTGGCGGTGGCGTTCTCATGTGTGAACTGCCTGACGCTGCGGAAGGCCAGGAACGGGCGGAAACGCAAAGTGGTAGCAGAATGGGCATCCTCCAGCGTGTAGCGGATGAGGATACGGTCCTCATAGTGCTGGAAGATCACCTCCTTCTTCAGGATCACGCCACCCACACGATACGTCGTCGTCGGTACCTTGGTGGCATCAAACTCACGGATGTACTTGTGTCCGTTTGGACTGAAATTGTTGCCCTGATACTTGTGGAGTCCCAGGTTGAATTCCGCTCCGTGCTGGACGACTGTGCAGTCGAGTGACGACAAGAGCACATGGTTCTCATCATCAAGTTCGGGCACAGGAACAACCAGCAGACCATGGTACTTGCGGGTATTGCAATCTACCAATGTAGAACTGCTATAAGCGCCAGACCGGTTAGTCCGGAGGAATTCACGACGGAGACTTTCCTGCAAGTTAGTCATCACGGCTTTCTCTAATCGTAAATAACTCATAGTTCCTAATAGGTTTTATTATCAAATTAAGTTTTAGCATTCATTCCTCAAAGGTACGCATTTTTTGCTTACCGACAAAACTTTCCCCAAAACATTTAACAATTATTTGGGGTTTAGGCTATTGAATCACCCAAATCTCTGGTGTTCTTGTCTCTGCATTGAACTTCACGCCGATCTTGACAATCCTCCTGCCGTCAGTCTTATAGGGGATGGCATTGCCCTTGTCATTGATCTGATCTAAGGCCTCCACATAGCCGATACGTACCTCCTGATTCGGTATGGCGAGGGTAAGATTCCAATGTCGATGTAAGCAGCGACTTACCGAAACGGCGCGGCCGGCTCATGAAAATGAACTTGGCATAATGTGCCAACTTCCAGACTAAGTCAGTCTTGTCAACATATACATATCCGCCTCGGATGACTTCCAAGAACGTCTGAATACCTACAGGATACTTCCTTTCTGCCATATTGAAGCTATTTTTGGGCAAAGATACGAATAATAATTCAATCCGCCAAACATTTGACTTGAAATCTTAGAAATCGTATGGTCTGTTCCCGTGTTGGAATCATTAAGACAGAAGTGATCATTACAGCCCACCGTAGAAGGTTCACGAAGAGGGAGCGACATTGCTGCCGCTCCCGCCGTATGAAATAAAAGATCTTGCAATTCGTCTAATTGGCAACCTCCTTAAAGTGCAAACTGATCCAGATGTTGCTGCCATCCTGCATGCCCTTTCCTTTGTCTATAACAACTCCGACTTCTTCACTAATCGTGGTAGATGACCTATCGTAGGTGCATTCCGAGGGACTGATATCATTATCATATGCATACCAATTGACACTGCGAGTTCCATCATCCCCCCATTCGAAGTCCATCTCAGGAATCTTTGAGTTCGTAGAAAAGCGGATCTTCTGTGTCTGGCTGACTAACCAGCCATCACCACCACCAGCCCAGACACCAGCCCAGCTCCTGCCGCCTTTGTTATTGGTATCGACTTTCCAGGAGAGGTTTGTCACGTTCGATTTTTTGTTTTCCAAAAGGGAGAGGTCGTCAATATCGAATTGGCACTGGACCGATTCACTGTAATTTGTTTCATTTACCTTATAGTTGATGTCGAAATGCAGCCCCTTGCCATTGGATGACACCGTGAGGAACTTGTCTGTGGCTTCAAAATCTATTCTTCCCATAGTGTTGTTGCCATCTATATCAGTATAGATGGTCATTTCTACAAATCCGTATGCGAATTGGTATTTATCTAAGCCTGTCAGCTCTTCACCAGCCTTCTGAGTAACCTTAACATCCATAAAGAATGTTTCATCATCTGTGCCTTTCTGAGCATTGGTAGCATAGCACCTAATGATGGTCGAACGCTCTTGGTTCTTTGTGTTGGGCTCGGCTGTCATTTCATAGACACCATCGTTATGCTTTTGAGATAGCCACGATTTGTCTGCCTCATCTATTATGACATTAGTATAATTAAAGCCCTCCCTATTGATTTTCAAGGTCTGCATGCCGCCCTCTGCCTCAAAGGTCAGCGAAGTGGGATTGACGGTTGGAGCCGTAGCTTGCTGCGTAACCTTTATAAGATGATACACTTTCTCTTCATCTTTGGGTTTCTCGGAGTTAGATGCATAGCACTTTACTGTAGCAGTACGCTCTTTTCCTGTCATATTAGGCATCGCTGTGATTTCGAGGGTGTTGCCAGAACCTACATTTACTGTCAGCCAGGAAGGAGGCGCATCAAAGCCTATATGCTGATAATCTTTAGCATCTATTGTCACAATCTTAGTGCCACCACCAGTCAAGAAGTTTAGTTCTGTGGAGGTAACGTCTTCACCCTTTTGCATGAATCGGAAATTGCAGGTGGCAGCGGGTTTACCCGTGCTACTCTTCTCATTATATCCCTCTATGATTACAGTTCCACTGCGCTTGTTACCCGTGTCATTAGCATTTGCACTGATTTTAAGTACCATACTTCCCAAGTTCTTATTGTATGTCAGCGACACGGAGAACCAATCCTGTTCTTCCGGTAGGCGATATTTTAAGTATTTGCAGTTTGTCAGAACGAGTGTCGTCTCATCCCCACCCTTGGTATCGATGGTAACCGTTGACGGGATTTTGACAAAGGGTTTCTGATCATCGTTGATGAATACCAAATTATAGCCCTCCTCGGCGGTGAATTTCTTGGTAAGGCGTTTTCCATGACTGCTAATGACTGTGATGGTCTTGGGTCCAGGTGTGGTGACAACGACCAACTCATTCTGATCATTGGGACTCCCTATGACAGGCATGCCAGTGCGGTCATCAGTAATAATGACGAGCTTAGTATAAATATCGAGACCTATGGATATTTCGACGGCAGCCTTGCCACCATCCTTGGCCATTTCATGCACGTGTCGACGCCCTTCCTCCACGCCTGTATCAGTCTTCTCGGTTTCTTCAACAGTGAGTTGCTCTGTGATTTCGTCGGCGATGTTTTCTGCAATATCATTAATCATGTCTACGGAGATGCCCCCATCATCGCCCATAACGTCACTGATGGCCGACTTGATGTCGCCCATAATCTGTTTAACTATATAGGTGTTCATACTCTGCCACTCTGGCTTGCCCTTAAGCATTTGTTTGGCCAGTCGGAGCATTTCGAGCTTGTCTTTGAGAACATCGCCCAGCTCAATGAGTTTGCTACCCATACCACCTGCCATCAGTTTGTCGATACCCGAAAGATATATCTCTCCTGTTGCTACAGCAACCTTGCTACTGACTCTGTAGGCCGACTTCAGGTATTCTGCATTACCAGTGAAGGCAACGGCGGCATAGTCTTGTGTGCGCTTGTCCTCATCGAGTATGCCTTTGTCCCGCCAGATGTGGCTGATGTTAACGGTGTAGGCGTTCAACTCGCCGTTATTTAGCATCAGAAAAAAATCGCGGGCATCTTTTGCACCTATTGCACTGGCTTTTCGGGGTTCCTGCTGTTTGTAGAAGTTATAAAGATCTTCCTGGGTCTTCTCGTCGTAAAGGCCAACCTTTGCCAATTTGCTGAGGTTATCCTGTATCCGCTCTAATTCCGCCTGTCCTTCTTCATCGCCAGTATTAAAGATAACCTTTAGGTTGCCTGAATTGCTGCGCGTGGTTGGCGTCATAAGTGTTGAAGACTCGATACGGTCTATGGCAGCAAGATACTTGTCTTTGTTGGCCATGAGTTGGGTAAAAGTCTCTACGGCAGGGTCTGGATTACTCTTTGGACCCGTGCCACAGAAGAGCTTATCATTCTGAAAGTCATTGCTGAGCATGCGGATGAACTCCAGACGCATGTACTCTATCTTTACACTGAGGTCTGTGAGCAGTTGCAGATCGTCATCCATGATGTCGTCGGCATCAACCCACGTATCTGTAACACCCTGCACTTCCATGAAAGTGCTCCCGTCATCGCTGACATCTTCATCCGCTTTATTACACGATAAAACAAAGATAGTAGTCAGCATAATAGCCAGTGCAGCCATCAAACTCAAAAGTCTTGTCTGTTTCATTTTCTTCTCAATTTTAAATTTCAATGCAAAAGTAGTTAATTAAAAAGAAAAAAGACTTACAAATCGTCAAAATCGACTTACAGATGATCATTTGTAAGTCGATTTACTGAAGATTTGTATATTTGACGGAAGATTATTCTTTAGCTTTCCACTCGTTGGGGGTAAGACCTGTGACAGATTTGAAAGTGCGGAAGAAGCTGGTCTCATTGGTAAAGCCTGACTGCATCCAAACTTCGGCAATCTTGACATCCTTCTGTCGGCGCATGAGCTGCTTGGCGTATTCCACTCGGTAGGTGCCGACGAACTGCGAGAAGGAACAGTCACGCTGGCTGTTGATGCAGTTGGAGACGATGTTGCGGTTGGTGTTAAGCATGGCAGCCACATCATTGAGTTTCAGGTCGCTCTGTAGATAGGGTTGGTGTTGCTCCATTAGGTCGCAGATACGCTGCATCAGTTGCTCGTCGTTGTCTGAGGAGACTGAATCAATGAGACTTGTCGTGCGATTCTGTTCAAGATCATGGATCTCTAAATCTATAGTCCCATTACGATGCTTCCTAAGCAGAAGCATCACGATGACGAAGACAGCCACTACAGCCAATGCAATCCACCAGAAACAGCCATGAGTTAAAACTGCCGACGTTGCAAAAGTCCGAGTGCCAAGATGCAGGAGGTAGACGGAGGCCAAGGGTGAGAAGTTGTCGTTTTCTAACTGACCGCCATGTCTTTTGTTGAAGTTATGGCCACCCACCATCATCAAGTCACCGTCGTCTGTCAAGACAATCATGGGAGACCCAGCATCGGGCAACACGTCGGTGTAGTAAAGCGTAAGGGGTGCTGGTCTCTTGTCGTATTCCACACAAAGCACATAGCTACGGCCTTGCAAGTCGACTCCATGGACATATCCCCGACAGGCTTTTCTGTCAGCAATGAGTGGGGAATACCAGATGATGGAGTCAGAGGGCGAAAACCCCACCTGCGGTACAGGGCATGTGGTGGGCAACAACGAGAACGTGGTGTCACGCACCAAGACAAAGCCCAACTGACGACCAAAGACGTTCCAGGTCGTGGTATCTTTTTCACTCCAGCCTTGCATAGCAAGCAGATAAGTATAATCGTTCTTGGACTCATCGCCAATGAAACTGAGGTCGTTAGGAAAAGGTGCCTCAAAAATAATCGGCTGCCACTTATATAAAATAGGTACGCGAAATGGATCGCCCTTCAATCGGTCTACCTGATCGCTGAGGAGAGGTTTGCCATACGGACTCTCATTGCCTAAGATCAGGATGTCGCCATCTGAGGTACGGAGAAGACAAGGCACAGCCCGTCCCATGGTAACATCCTTGACTGGAGAGAAATTCCTGTCACCGTCGAACAATTCTATACCATCGTCAGCATACCAATTGCCTGAGACTACAATTCGGCCGCTGTCCAACTCGGCACCAGAGGCAAACGTGCGTTTCATACTTAGGATACAGAATCCACGGAAGGTATGGGTCTCTGGGTCGTACTCCTCCACTGGACAACTCTGTCCTACTCCCATCGGTTCGGCATGACCGCCCGCTAAGAGCACCTTGCCAGAGCGAAGCACTACACAGAGACCATTGTCGTGAGGATAGGCCATCTCCACAGGATGCCACTCGCCGTCCTTATAGTATTCGGCTGTAGGTGTGGGAATGAAGTTCGTCGTATGTCCACCAAACACCGTCACCTCGCCATTTATGCAGATGGCAGAATGACCGTTACGGGGTATATTCAGGTCTGGCAGACGTTCCACATCCACTTTCACTAAAGGGCATTGTGACAACTGCCCACTGTCTTGTCCTATCGTCAACTGACAGAACAGGACAGACGAAAGTATCAGCCAATAACGCAGTCTTATGTTCATGCAGGAATGAGGAAATTGATGACCTCTTGCTCGACATTTATGCGGAAGGGACCAACGGGCGTTTTCATCAGTCGGCCGTCGACTCCGACCATCGCATGCTTGGCATAATCGACCGTCATTTCCTTGGTGCGGAAGGGGTGGACGCTGCGGTGATTGAGGAAGCGACCCGTCACCAGCAACCAGATGCCCTCTATCAGTTGCACCATCTCCGGATGATAGACCACCGAGACATCGAGCATACCATTATATGGTACGGCATTGGGAGTCTGTCCGTAACCTGGACCACTGCCGATGCAGACGGTCATCACCTTACGGTCGATCACATCGGTGTTGATCTTCAGCTTCATCTTGTACTCCATACGGTGGAAGAGCATGACAAAAAGCGACGATATAAAAGATAAGGTACGCGAGCCGAAGAGCCGACGCGTCTGACGGCGCAGGTTCATAATGTCGGCCGTCATACCGATATTGACACAGTTCAGGAAGTAACGGTGACACTTCTCACCCTTGGCATTCGTATAACGGATACAGCCAAGGTCCACCTGACGGATACGGCGCTTCACCAGCCAGTCGACAGTCTGTGCGATATTGTCCTCATCGAACTCCCAGAAACGGGCAAAGTCATTCATCACGCCGTTGGGGATGACACCAAGTGCGATGCTCTCCCTCACCTCCTTCTCCTCCATCATCAGACAGTTAGCCCCATCGTTAAGCGCCGAGTCACCACCCACGATGACGATGGTCTTATAACCGTTGGAGATCATCATCTTCATCAGTCGTTCAACACTGTCGGCTGTCTCACTCTGCACGAAGTCGTAGTCAACACCACGCTCATCGAGAACCTTCTGGATCTTCTCCCAGCGCTTACGCTTGTTGCTGATGCCTGTCTTGGGGCAATACAGGATACCCCACTTTGTCGTTTCTACTGCCATTCTCTTTCTATTTTGACGACAACTAAAACAACTTGAACCGCTCGACCTCTGGTCGCTCGCAAGGCGAGAACTCTTCTTTTTCGCCCAAAGGGCGATTGTTGTCTATGTTGTCATGGTTGTCGTTAATATAAACTATTGTCGTAAATACTTATTATTATCTTTATTTTGTCTTCTATCGGGAGGGTGGCGTCGATCCAATGGATCTTGAAACCACGACGCTCCATGCCACGGAACCAAGTCATCTGCCGCTTGGCAAACTGGTGGATGGCAATCTCGAGACGTGTAAACATCTCGTCGTATGTGATCTTCCCCGTCAGGTATTCGGTCACGAACTTATATTCCAGACCGTAGTAGATGAGGTCGTCGGCAGGGATACCCTCATCCAGCAGAGCCTTCACCTCCTCGACCATCCCCTCTTCCAAACGGGCTTTCAGCCGTCGGGTGATCTTCTCACGACGCAGTTCTCTGTCGATGTCTATACCTATTATTAAACTATCCACCGGAGGCAACTCTCGTCTTGGTGTCGGATGCTCGATATTATAGGTTTCTATCTCAATGGCGCGGATGGCTCGTTGACAAGAGTCGACATCAGTCGTATTGTGCATGTTCGAGCCTGTCTTGGCTTTGAGGTCTGTCAGCATCTGTGTCAGTTCTGCCAACGACTTACCTTCCAACGAATCACGCAAGGCCTGGTTCTGAGGCACGGGAGAGAGATGATAGCCTTTGAGCACCGCCTCGATATAAAGTCCCGTTCCACCACAGAGAATGGGCACTGCTCCCCTACTCTGAATGTCCTGATAGGCATCGAAGAAATCCTGCTGATATTCAAACAGGTTATACTTCGTACCTGGCTCCCGGATGTCTATCAGGTGATAGGGGATTTTTCCATAATCCCCCAGGTCCTTCCCCGTTCCGATATCCATCCGACGATACACCTGCCGTGAGTCAGCAGAGATGATCTCTCCGCCAATCTCCGCTGCCAGGCGTGCTGCCACGGGCGTCTTACCCGAGGCTGTCGGACCTAATATCGTGATCATCTTCTGCATTACTGCCCGATGTTGGATCTGGAGGCAAAGCCTTCACGGAGGTCAGAGATGACAATCTCCGTCAACTCGTCTTTGCTGAGATTCGTCTGCCCAGCCAGACGGTTGGCCTGTGCCTGAATACTCTTCTCAAAGACATTTCTGGCGAAACGGGCATTACCGAAATTACGGTCTTTCTTCTCGACGGCAATCTCAAAGCGGGTTCTGAGGTAGGCCTCAGTACTATCGTTGAGCGTATACTGGTTCTTCTTCATGTACATCTTAAAGATATCTGTCAGCTCTTGTCCCGTGTAATCAGGGAAGTCGATGTAACGGTTGAAGCGCGACTGCAGACCTGGGTTCGAGTCGATGAAGCGCTGCATCTCATCCTTATAACCTGCAACGACCACAACCAGACGGTCACGATAGTCCTCCATACGTTTCAGAATGGTCGATATGGCTTCCTGACCGTAGTCATTGCCGCTGCCATTCTCAGGCACTAACGAATAGGCCTCATCGATGAAGAGGATACCATCGAGGGCTTTCATGATAACTGTATCCGTCTTGGGACCCGTCTTTCCGACATACTCGCCCACCAATCCGGCACGATCGGTCTCCACGGTATGACCTTTCTTCAGCACGCCGAGATCCTTATAGATACGGCCGACGATACGGGCCACAGTGGTCTTACCAGTACCAGGCGATCCGTAGAACACCAGATGATACGACACCTTCGCCGTCTTCAGTCCCTGTGCCTCACGCTGCTTCTGCAACTTCACGAAGTTTGCCAGCGAACGGACTTCCTCCTTCACGGAACCAAGACCGATCAGCTCGTCAAGTTCCTTATACGGATCGCCTTCCAACGGTTCGTTCACAATGACAGAATCCTTCTTTTCTACCTGTTCCGTTTTCTGGGTTGTCTCATCTGTCACGTCAGTATTCTCTTCGTCATCTGCAAAGATAGCCACCAAGACACACAACACCACAAAGCCGATGCTCAGACAGCCGCAGCCCTTGAAAACCTTTCCCATTACATCCTTAAAGTCACTCATATCCATTAAGTTTTGATTTATGATTTTGGGGACAAAGGTACGAAAAAAAAGCCGTCCGACAAAATCGGACGGCAAATATTTTAGATTATCTGTGTAATCTGTGGCTTATTTGAGTTGACTTCGTCGACTGAAAACGCGACTCAGCCAAATAAGCAAGCTTTTTAGCGTTCGCTGCTTATTTCAGTTCAGCGAGGTACTTAATGGTGCGAACCATCTGAGAAGTGTAAGAGTTCTCATTGTCGTACCAAGAAACAACCTGAACCTGATAGGTATCGTCGTCGATCTTGCTAACCATGGTCTGAGTAGCGTCGAACAGTGAACCGAACTTCATACCGATGATGTCGCTAGAAACGATCTGATCCTCTGTGTAACCGAAGCTCTCGGTACCAGCAGCCTTCATGGCAGCGTTGATACCCTCCTTCGTGATGTCCTTACCCTTCACAACGGCAACCAGGATAGTGGTAGAGCCAGTGGGAGTCGGAACGCGCTGTGCAGAACCGATCAGCTTACCGTTCAGCTCGGGGATCACCAGACCGATGGCCTTGGCAGCACCTGTTGAGTTAGGAACGATGTTCTGAGCACCTGCGCGGCTACGGCGGAGGTCACCCTTGCGCTGAGGACCGTCGAGAATCATCTGGTCGCCAGTGTAAGCGTGGATGGTAGACATGATACCAGACACGATGGGAGCGAACTTGTTCAGAGCGTCAGCCATAGGAGCCAGACAGTTCGTGGTGCAAGAAGCAGCGCTGATCACGGTGTCGGCGGGAGTCAGGGTCTTGTGGTTCACATTGTAAACGATGGTGGGCAGGTCGTTGCCGGCAGGAGCAGAGATCACAACCTTCTTGGCACCAGCCTGGATGTGAGCAGAAGCCTTCTCCTTAGAAGTATAGAAACCTGTGCACTCGAGAACAACGTCAACACCCAGCTCACCCCAAGGCAGCTCAGCAGCGTTGGGCTTTGCATAGATGGTGATCTCCTTACCATCAACGATGATAGAGTTCTCTGTAGCCTCCACAGTGTGCTTACCCTCACCGAACTTGCCAGCGAAACCACCCTGAGCGGTATCGTACTTCAGCAGGTGAGCAAGCATCTTCGGGCTTGTCAAATCGTTGATTGCTACTACTTCATAACCTTCAGCCTCGAACATCTGACGGAAAGCGAGGCGACCAATACGGCCAAAGCCGTTAATAGCTACTTTTGTCATT
>JAEEGK010024890.1_pt1 | contig 12363 bp, 8 predicted proteins | sample 8958771 | NCBI WGS metagenome assembly JAEEGK01 (sample SAMN16246547, study PRJNA631951) | gut metagenome | biome: gut microbiome; feature: rumen; material: SC-attached | host: Bos | place: Iran: Karaj | collected 2018-10 | reverse complement strand
CAGATGGATCCCAATGCTACGGTGCCGGACGGATACGATCCCACAGCCAGAGGATGGTATAAAGCTGCAGCGGCTGCAGGTACCACTATAGTTACGGATCCTTATATGGATGTCCTTATCGGAGGTATGTGTATAACCATCGCAACGCCTGTATACAGGAGCGGAGAACTTGTGGGTGTTCTTGGTGCAGACTTTACTCTTGATTACATAATGGACGTTGTCAACAGCATTCCATATGGAAAAGGTGAATACGGATTCATGGTGGATGCGAGCGGTAATTATATCATGCACGAGAATCAGGCATATCTTCCGGGTGAAGACGTTGCAACGGCAGTAACAGACGTTATGCCCGGCATCGCAAGTATAGTGACGGCTCCGGGAAGCAGCGTTATACTGACATCGGATTATGACGGAGAGAAGAATTATTTTGCGACTGCAAGCGTGGAAGGATGCGGATGGGCACTCGGACTTGTTAAGCCTCAGAGCAATGTTATAGGTACAACATACAGACTTATCCTTACCGGTGTGCTTATAACCGTTATTGCGATAGCGGCAGTCATATTCATAATGACAGGACTTATCAGCAAGCAGCTGGCTCCGATGGAGAATATGAAGACGTTCATCAAGGAGAAGATAATAGGTGATGATAATGTTGATAAATCCGGCTCGGAAGTGGAGCAGATCAACTATCTCCTTTCGGAACTTGAGAACCGAGTAATAGATACGATACATAAGACAAAGGATGAGTCACAGACCATAAAGGACAAGATGACTCTTACATCCGACAGAATAAGCGGTATCAATGACAGTATTACGGAGATCAATGAAGCCATGCAGCGTACCGAAGGCGGAATTGAGAGCCAGACGGAGAGTATTGAGAGCATCGGTGAGATCTGTAATAACGTTATGATAGCTGCCGACACCTTTGCAACGGATACAAGGGATATGAGCGACAGGACGGGTGAGATCATTGCCAGAGTTAAGGGTATGGTTCCCGAGATCCTTGCCAATAAGAAACATGCGGTTGAAGTAACAAATAAGACCAAGGAAGAGCTTGAAGAAGCCATCAAGGGAATACAGGTCATCGAACAGATCGTTGAAGTGGCCGCAGCCATACAGGGAATTGCCAATCAGACCAACCTGCTTGCACTTAATGCATCCATTGAGGCCGCAAGAGCGGGAGAAGCCGGCAGAGGATTTGCGGTTGTTGCCGATGAGATTAACAGTTTAAGTACCACAACAGGCAGTGAGATTGAGAAGGTCAATGCACTTACCAAGGAAGTTACGGCCAATATTGACGAGCTTTCTAAGGTGAGCGAGCGCCTTATCAAGTTCTTAACCGAGAATGTGCTTAAGGATTATGACAATCTCGAGACACTGGCCAATAACTATATGGATGATGCCAATTACTACGGCGATGTAAGTAAGGAACTTGGTGCCGGAGCGGAAGAAGTAAGTGCATCCGTATCGGATATCAACAAGGTACTTGAATCGATAAGCAAGGCACAGCAGGAACTCGGCGAAGCCGTACACAATATTTCGGGCAATATGCAGAACATTACGGAGTCAAGTGCGAACGTATCGAATGAGACCAAAGAGGTTATGGACAGTATCTCTACTCTTCAGGATACAACGGAGCGATTCAACGTATAATCGAGGCTTGACGATACAGAAGTTACATATGTGTTTACAAATCGGGAATCTTGTTAAAAAGGTTCCCGATTTTATTTGAAAAATGGGGGTGATTCGTTATATAATTGGTAGGAAGTATTTTGTGAAAGAGGCAGAAGAGTTGGCTAAAGGACGTAAGACAAAAAGGCTTTTTCATGCTGTGAGGCAGGTGCTTGAGGGTAAGAGGCTCATTGAGGATGCTGCCAAATATAAGATAATATGTGTAGGAGCGGCTCTGATTCACGTGGTATTCGCCATATGCATGTATATAATGCATGTGGATATCATGTTTTATTATAATCTCGTAATCGTGGCCTCCTATTTTTTTATGGGCTTCTCGATGTCAGCAAAGGGCAAGCTTACGACAATTCTTTTTCTGCTGTTTATAGAGATAGAATTGCATTCGGCACTTGCGACATGCCTTACGGATATGGATTTCGGATTCATGCTCTATACGGTGTCTTTGGTTCCTATGGCTTTTTATTTAAGCAACAGACCGGTAGGCAAGATAGGGCATACCAAGTTCGCGGTTTATCTCTCATTCTTTGTTATAGTGACATATCTTGCGGTAACGGCGATTTATCCGCGTGTTGATAAGATATACGATGTTTCCGGTTATAATTCCATGGGAGTCGGCATCAGATATTTCAACGTATTTATTGCATTCTTGCTCCAGATCAGTTTTTCACTTCTCTTTGCTTTAGAGAAGGAATATATGTCCGGACTGCTTACCAATGAGAATGTTAAGTTAAGTGAAGATGCAAGCCACGATCCGCTTACAAGGCTCTGGAACCGCAGAAGTCTTACGAATGCGGTTAACGAGGCCATTAACACTATGGAGAGAATACAGGTATTCAGCATCGTTATGATGGATATAGATGACTTTAAGCATGTTAACGATACTTTCGGTCATGACGTCGGTGATGTGGTTTTGGTAGGTCTTGCAGATATAATAAGAGACGAGGTCAGAGCGGGCGACTATTCGTGCCGATGGGGCGGAGAGGAGTTCCTGCTTTTTGCCAACGGACCGCGTAATGAAGTCCAGAGCGTTGCGGAGAGGATTCTTGAGAGGCTCCGCAATACACAGTTTGAAGATAAGAAAGGCGGTACCTTCTCTGTTACACTGACAGCGGGAGTGGCCGAATTCAGATATGGTGCACAGTTAAGGAATGTAATAGACGCTGCGGATAAGCGCCTGTATTACGGTAAGACCCACGGTAAGAACCAGGTTGTAAGCGCATCATAGATATTAATGGAGGATGACCGTGAAGAGTATAACGGAACTTATAAGTATAGAAGTTAAAACAGCATTTAAGAATGCCGGATATGATGAGGAACTCGGACAGGTTACGGTATCGAACAGACCGGATTTGTGCGAGTTTCAGTGTAATGGAGCCATGGCGGGAGCCAAGCTTTATCATAAGGCTCCGATACAGATAGCGACCGAAGTTGCAGATAAGCTGTCCGGTAATGAGGTAATAGAGAGCATAGAAGCGGTTAATCCGGGCTTTCTTAATATCAACATAAGCGGCAAGTGGCTGGCAGGCTATCTGTCTGATATGACGGCATGTGAAGACGGAAGACTGGGCCTTGAGGTGCCTGAACATAAGACCGTTATTGTGGATTACGGCGGAGCCAATGTTGCCAAGCCGCTCCATGTCGGACACTTAAGAAGTGCCGTTATAGGCGAGAGTATCAAGCGCATTTCAAGGTATATGGGACACAGAACCATAGGTGATGTTCATCTTGGTGACTGGGGTCTTCAGATGGGTCTGGTCATAACCGAGCTTAAGGAGCGTAAGCCCGATCTGCCGTATTTTGATGACAGCTATGAGGGAGAATATCCCAAGGATGCGCCTTTTACCATAAGTGAGCTTGAGGAGATATATCCTACTGCTTCCGGTAAGAGCAAGGAGGATGAAGAGTATAAGAAGCGTGCCATGGAGGCTACAGCCAAGCTTCAAAGCGGTGTGCGCGGCTACAGGGCGCTTTGGAATCATATCATGAATGTATCCAAGTCGGATCTTAAGCGCAACTACGATGCTCTTAACGTTACATTCGACCTTTGGAAGGGTGAGAGTGATGTTCATGATATCATCCCCGGAATGGTTCAGTATTTAAAAGACGGAGGATATACACGTGTAAGTGACGGTGCACTTGTGGTTGATGTCAAAGAAGAGACAGATAATAAGGAGATGCCTCCCTGCATGATTCTTAAGTCGGACGGAGCTTCGCTTTACAATACTACCGATCTGGCTACGATAATGGAGCGTGTTAAGGAATACAATCCGGACAGAATGGTATATCTGACGGATAAGAGGCAGAATCTGTATTTTGAACAGGTCTTCAGATGCGCAAGGAAGACGGGGCTTATCGATAAAGACAAAGAACTCATACATATTGGCTTCGGAACGGTCAACGGTAAGGACGGCAAGCCCTTTAAGACGCGTGACGGCGGTGTTATGCGACTTGAGTATCTTATTGAAGATATCAATAAGAGGATGTATGAGCGAATCACCGAGAACAGAGATATAGAAGAAGACGAAGCGCTTAAGATCAGCCGTATAGTCGGATTGGCTGCGATTAAATACGGGGATCTGTCCAATCAGGCAGCCAAGGACTATATATTCGATGTAGACAAGTTCACTTCAAGCGAGGGCAATACGGGTCCGTATATTCTGTATACGATAGTAAGAATCAAGAGTATCCTGGCCAAGTACGTAAAGCAGGGTGGAACGGTTCCTGCCGATATGGGCAAGGCACTTTCTTTTAATGCACCGGAATCAGGTGCGGAGAAGGACCTTATGATGGCGCTTACCGGATTCGCTGATACGATATTGGGTGCATACGAAGAAGCTGCACCTCACAGGATATGCGCATATATCTATGCACTTGCCAATGCATTTAACAGCTTTTATCACGATGTCAGGATTCTGGCCGAGACGGATGAAGAGAAGAAGAAGGGATATATAGACCTGCTTGTTCTGACTCTTAAGGAACTTGAGACATCCATCAATCTGTTGGGATTTGAGGCACCGGATCGGATGTAGCTTATTGTGATTTTTATAAGCGGGCAAAAGAACGCCCGCAAACAAAAATCAACAATAGCCGGTTTTGCAGGGCAAAACCTTGCTTATTGAACACCAGGGAGATAACATATGATATTTAAATGTAAGAATTGTGGGGGAAATATAGTATACACTCCCGATAAAGCGACAATGTGTTGTCCGCATTGTGATGGGCTTGATACGGAGGAGAAGCTTGTAAGTACTGAATCCATTCGTACCTGTGCCAACTGCGGAGCGCCGATGGACAGTGTTGTTTTGGAGCATACTTCTGCGACCAAGTGTCCTAACTGCGGTACATATACCATATTGGACGAGAGGGTGGCTGACAAATACAAGCCCGATCTTATCCTTCCTTTCCGCGTCAGCAAGGATAAAGCAATCAGTCTTTTGCGTGATGAATTCGGAAGAAGAGTATTTACTCCGTCAACGTTTTTGAACAATGCTTCGGTAAGTAAGATTGAAGGTACGTATGTACCGTTTTTTATGTATGACTATGATACCGAATCTGAGTATTACGGAACGGGAACCAAGGTAAGAAGCTGGTCATCCGGAGATTATGAATATACGGAGACATCGTATTACGATATTCACAGGGTGATGGACGCGGACTTTGACAAGATTCCCGTCGATGCATCCGATTATATGGATGATACATATATGGATCTCATGGAGCCGTATGCATATGAAGGACTTGAAGACTTTGAAGAGAAGTACATGTCAGGCTTTTTGGGAGAGAAATACAACAGGAGCGAAGAGGAACTGGCTTCGAGGGCGGAGAATAAAGTTGCTTCGGCCGTAGAAGGATTGGTTAACGACAGTATTTCGGGTTACGCCACTGTTACAAAAAAGAGCATGGAAATACAATCTGCCAAGAAAAATGTCGACTACGCGCTCCTTCCCGTGTGGGAATATATATTCAGATATCGCGGCAATGACTATAAGTTCCACGTTAACGGACAGACGGGCAAGGTTGTGGGTAAGACACCTGTGGCAAAGGATAAAGTGGCTCTGTACGGGCTCACTGTATTCGGTCTTATAACACTTATAGGTTCGATGCTCAGGCTTTTGCTTGCGGTAGTGATGTGAGGTAAAAATGAAATCGTATTTTAAGTATTTTGCAATACCTTTTATAATTGCACTGGTCATTACGGTAATTGCCCTTCCCATGTATCTGGTTGCAAGGGCTGATTTCCTAAATACAGCCAGGAACAACTCTTCATGGGACAATTCGGTCACGGTTTTAGATTTAGCCGATAAGATGAGCAATGAAGAGGAGGCGGCATTAACCGAGCAGCTTAGAAAGGCTGAGGCTGCATGTCAGACTGACATTGTGTTTTTTATAATCGATGATTCGGCCAACGGCTATCTTGATTCGGTAAGACGTCTTGCAGATTCATTTTCAGAGGACAACCACATGGGATATGACTATCCCGGCGGTTCAGCCATAGTCTTTGTTGATAACTGGAGCAGAGGCGGGGACGGCAGGATTCATTCATGGATGTCCACAACGGGTGAGATAAGAAGCAGGATATCGGATTCGGATGCAACGGAGATGTTGAACGTATTGGATGAACTGAGTGACGATGATGACCCGTACTATGTATATTCAAAGCTTGGAAAGTCCGTTGAGAAAAAAGGATCCAAGTTAAGAATGCCGTATTCTATGGGGGCTGTACTTTTTGTTGCTTTGGTGATAGCCGTTATATACATAATTATTAACTGGAGAAGCAAGCTTGGTGATGTAACAGTTACTTCGGGCACTTATCTTGAGGACGGTAAAGCAAGCTTTAAGGTAAGAACGGATACATTTAATCATAAGACGGTTACAAAGCATAAGATAGAGAGAAGCTCCGGTGGCGGCGGAGGAGGCGGCGGCAGCCACGGCGGCGGCGGCCACTCAAGATAATCAGAAAACAGAGCGTGTATACGCTTGGATAGGAAACGATAAATGGATCAGAATCATATAAGGAACTTCTGCATCGTTGCGCATATCGACCACGGCAAGAGCACACTGGCTGACAGGATAATCGAGAAGACGGGTCTTTTGACGGACAGAGAGATGCAGGAGCAGGTCCTGGACAATATGGATATAGAGCGTGAGCGCGGTATTACGATCAAAGCTCAGACCGTGCGCACAATATATAAGGCAAAGGACGGGCAGGAATATGTCTTTAATCTCATAGATACTCCCGGACATGTCGATTTTAATTATGAAGTCAGCAGGTCTTTGGCTGCATGCGACGGTGCGATACTTGTCGTGGACGCGGCTCAGGGCATCGAAGCTCAGACACTTGCCAATGTCTATCTGGCACTTGATCATGATCTCGAAGTATTCCCGGTTATCAATAAGATAGACCTTCCGAGTGCGGAACCGCAGAGGGTCATTGATGAGATAGAGGATGTTATAGGTATCGAGGCGCAGGATGCACCATTGATATCCGCCAAGAACGGTATCGGTATAGAAGATGTACTTGAGAGGATAGTTGAAAGGATCCCGGCACCTAAGGGTGATCCTGATGCACCGCTTAAGGCACTTATATTTGATTCATTATATGATTCATACAGAGGTGTCATTATATTCTGCAGACTTATGGACGGCAGAGTATCTAAGGGCACACATATAAAAATGATGGCTACAGGTGCTACGGCTGAAGTCGTTGAGGTCGGTACGTTCGGGGCCGGACAGTTTATTCCGGGAGATGAACTTTCGGCCGGAATGGTAGGCTACATTACCGCATCTATCAAGAATGTGCGTGATACGGCAGTCGGAGATACGGTTACGGATGATGACAATCCCTGCGCGGAGGCTTTGCCCGGATATAAAAAGGTACAGTCCATGGTATATTGTGGAATGTATCCCGCGGACGGTGCGAAGTATCCTGATTTAAGGGATGCACTTGAAAAACTCCAGCTTAACGATGCGTCACTTAACTATGAACCCGAGACATCGGTAGCGTTGGGTTTCGGCTTCAGATGCGGATTTTTGGGATTGCTCCATCTTGAGATAGTCCAGGAAAGACTGGAAAGAGAATACAATCTTGATCTGGTTACGACAGCACCCGGCGTTATATATCATATATGGAAGACGAACGGAGAGATGGTGGAACTTACCAATCCCACCAATATGCCGGACCCTTCTGAGATAGATTATATGGAAGAGCCCATTGTGGCTGCTGAAATTATGCTTACGAGCGAGTATCTCGGAGCGATAATGGGATTGTGCCAAGAGAGACGCGGCAGACAGACCGGAATGGAATATATAGTGGCTAACAGAGTCCTTCTTAAATACGACCTGCCTCTTAATGAGATTATATATGACTTCTTCGATGCTCTTAAGAGCAGGTCGAGAGGATATGCTTCATTTGATTATGAACTTAAGGGATATGAGAAGAGTTCGCTTGTGAAGCTTGATATACTCATTAACCGTGAAGAAGTTGATGCGCTTTCGTTTATCGTTCATGCTGACAGCGCATATGAACGCGGACGTAAGATGTGCGAGAAACTTAAAGATGAGATTCCGAGGCATCTTTTCGAGATACCCATACAGGCTGCAGTAGGCGGCAAGATAATAGCCAGAGAGACCGTTAAGGCAATGCGTAAGGATGTCCTTGCGAAGTGTTACGGCGGTGATATCACGCGTAAGAAAAAGCTTTTGGAGAAACAGAAAGAAGGAAAGAAGCGAATGAGACAGATAGGTAATGTCGAGATACCGCAGAAGGCCTTTATGTCCGTACTTAAGCTTGACTCAGAATAATTGTTGACGTATTAATACGGCGGGATTTATGCCCGCCGTACAATTATTAATTCATGATTTCATTTTACATCCATTTTCCCTTTTGCATAAAGAAATGCGATTATTGCGACTTCCTCTCTTTTCCGGCTTCTGATGAGGTGAGGGAGGAATATGTTGATGCGCTTTGCAGGGAAATAAGCCTGTATTCCGATATATCAGGAAAGAACGGGGATAATACCGTTTCTACGGTCTTCTTCGGCGGCGGAACGCCGTCTTTGCTCACCACAGAACAGCTTGATAAGATAATGTCCTCGCTGAATGCGGGGTTTTTGGTATCAAAGGACGCTGAAATAAGCCTTGAATGTAATCCGGGAACCCTGGATCTTAACAAACTAAAGGATATTAAAAAACTCGGAATCAACAGATTAAGTATAGGACTTCAGTCTGCTGTTGACAGTGAACTTAAAACGCTGGGTCGGATACATGATTTTAATCGCTTCAATTTGACATATTCTGATGCACGCAAAGCAGGCTTTGATAATATAAATATTGATATTATGAGTGCAATTCCGGGACAGGATATTGAGTCCTACAAAAGAACGCTGACTGAAATAGTCAACACCGACCCGGAGCATATATCCGCTTACAGCCTCATCATCGAAGAAGGTACTAAATTCCACGATTTATTCGATTGTGACACAAATGTCATAGCGGGTAAAAACCTCCCTTCGGAGGACGATGAAAGGGAGATGTATCACATGACGCGATGCGTGCTTGGTGAAGCGGGTTATCACCGGTATGAGATATCCAATTATGCAAGGGAAGATTATGAATGCAAACATAATAATGTGTACTGGACGGGGGGCGAATACATCGGCGTGGGGCTCGGAGCTTCTTCATACTTTTGCGGATACAGATATAAGAATATTTCGGATATGTCCGAATATCTTTCGGCGTATGGCAAAGAAAAGGGCATTTTGAGTCAATTTGAGCCAAACCCTGATGCTTTAATCAAGGACGAAAAGCTTCATGAGGAAGTCGGTCTGTTAAGCGCCAAAGACAGGATGGAAGAATATATGTACCTGGGTCTTCGGCGTACGGACGGTGTCAGTATCAAAAGATTTGCCGAAAAATTCGGCGACGACATAGACAGCGTATACGGTCCGGTGCTTGAAAAGCTTATCAAAGACGGGCTTATGATAAAGAATGGTGATATGTTTAAACTGACGGATTACGGAATTGACGTAAGTAATGTCGTTTTATCCAACTTTTTGCTGGACTGAACCTATATATAAGTGATATTATAGTAACGATGGTGGTTACATACAGGCGGGCGACAAGAAATCCAAATTTCCTATTGACTTATGGGCTTTTGTGACATACAATAACATTTGCGTGTGGCAAAACGTCCGTGTCCGGATTGCCTACACTTACTTACATTGAATTCGTTAGGAGGTGGAGATCTTGGCTAATATCAAGTCCGCTAAGAAGAGAATCTTAGTATCGAACGCTAATGCAGAGCGTAACAAGGCTATCAAGTCAGGTGTTAAGACTTCTGTAAAGAAGGTATATTCGGCAATCGAAGCCGGTGACAAGACAGCAGCTGCAGAAGCTTTAGTCGAGGCCACAGCTACTATAGACAAGGCTACTTCTAAGGGAGTATATCATAAGAATACTTCATCAAGAAAGGTATCCCGTCTTAGCAAGGCTGTTAATGAGATGGCATAATTAACTAAGCATTATGAATCTTACCGCGTGACCGTCATCACGCGGTTTTTTATTTTGTTAAACTTACGGCTAAGGGGTTATATATATCGCCGTAATAAGGAGGGAGAATGGCAAATTTTACTATTGAACAGGTGCTCAGGGTAGCGGTTGAGGCAGGAGCTTCGGACGTGCATATCACGGTTGGTGTTCCTCCCAAAATGCGTGTCAACGGCAGACTTATGGCTATGGAGTACGACAGACTGATGCCTGATGACACCAAGGAATTGCTTTACAGCATAATGAACGATCAGCAGATCCAGAAATTTACGGAAAAGGGTGAGCATGACTTCTCATATTCGCTTCCTGAATTGGGACGTTACCGTGTCAATGCGTTCAGACAGCGTGGTACCTGTGCCATGGCGCTTCGATTGGTTAGTTCCGACGTTCCGTCACCCGAGTCGTTGGGCGTTCCGGAATCTGTTATAGATTTGTACAACCGTAAGAGAGGTCTCATTCTTGTAACGGGTCCTACAGGTTCAGGTAAGTCAACAACACTTGCGGCTATTATTGACAGGATTAATCACCAGAGAGATGCGCATGTCATCACTTTGGAGGATCCTATCGAGTATCTGCACAGACATGACAAGTCAATCGTTAACCAGCGAGAAATCGGTCTTGACAGCCAGTCTTATGCCAATGCCTTAAGAGCTGCGCTTCGTGAGGACCCGGATGTTATTCTTGTCGGTGAGATGCGAGACTTTGAGACGATCTCAGTTGCCATCACCGCAGCCGAGACAGGTCACCTTGTGCTTTCAACGCTGCATACAATCGGCGCTGCATCAACAGTAGACCGTGTTATCGACGTGTTCCCGCCTCATCAGCAGCAGCAGATCAGAGTTCAGCTTGCTAACGTGCTTGAGGCTGTTATTTCTCAGCAGCTCATGCCCACATCGGACGGTAACGGCCGAGTTGCTGCATTTGAAGTACTTCACACCACCAATGCGGTTAAGAACCTTATAAGAGAAGGTAAGTCGCATCAGCTTACAAGTGTAATGCAGACCAACCGTAAGATGGGTATGATTACGATGGATGACTGCATACAGCAGATTTACTTCGCTAACAGAATCAGCAAGGAAACTGCCGTACAGTTTGCGGTTGATCCCGATGCGATGGAGAACAAGCTGTTCTAGTCATAAGGTTAAGGAATATACGGTAATTGATATTACAGCGGACCGGCTTTGCCGGTTCGCTTTTTGTTGTTGACACACAGAATTCTATGAGTTAATATCAGCCTATCGAATACATAAGGGCACATCGTTCCGTTTCGGGATATTACCCATTCATTACAACAGCATATTGATTGAAAGAATTTGGAGGGTTATATGTATTCTTCTGTTTGTTCGGGCGGATTATGCGGCATAAAAAGCTACATTTCGTCCGTTGAGATCGATGTGTCTAAAAGTCTGCCTTCTTTTGAGATGGTCGGAAGACTGTCCAATGAAGTGAAGGAGGCCAGAGAGAGAGTAAAAGTCGCACTGAAAAACTGCGGAATCGAGATACCGCCGGTGAAAATAACCGTCAATATCTCACCTGCTCATATCCATAAGTCCGGTACAGCCTATGATCTGCCCATAGCTGTAGGCGTATTGAATACGCTGGGATTAATACCCGATACGGCACTAGAAAATATGATTGTTCTGGGTGAACTGGGACTCAATGGAGATCTTAAGGCCGTAAACGGAGTTCTTCCGATACTCACGGAGGCATATGGCAAAGGGATAACATGTTGTGTCATACCTGCCGACAATGCCGATGAGGCCGCATATGTTGAAGGCATGAACATAATCGTTGCAGACAATATGGTATCCGTAATGTCAATTCTTAAAAGCCCGAATACCATGGCAGATCACTATCTGGTCCGAGGGCAGAATCTGTCTGCTGATGAAAAGGAGCCAAAAGATGATTTTGCGGATATCATAGGACAGGAAGCATGTATAAGAGCAGCCACTGTAGCCGTTGCAGGCTTTCATCATATGATGATGATAGGTCCGCCGGGAGCGGGAAAGACGATGATTGCTAAAAGAATGGCAACCATAATGCCCGAGCCGGATATGGCTGAAAGCCTGGAAGTATCATCCATATACAGCGTTTCGGGCCTGCTTAACAGATCCAGACCATATATCA
>JAEEGK010024889.1_pt1 | contig 12364 bp, 6 predicted proteins | sample 8958771 | NCBI WGS metagenome assembly JAEEGK01 (sample SAMN16246547, study PRJNA631951) | gut metagenome | biome: gut microbiome; feature: rumen; material: SC-attached | host: Bos | place: Iran: Karaj | collected 2018-10 | reverse complement strand
TCTGAATATCGTTCGAACCTCGCAGAAATCGCCAACGACGAGACTCTCTCTGATGAGGAGAAAGACAGTAAATCCGAGGAGCTTACCGAGAAGGCCCACGATGAATATAATGCCTACAACATGAAGGCCGTTGACGAGAACCTGGACAATATCCTCGGTCTCGTAGCCCTCCAGAATGTATATTCAGACTATGAAGGCAACGAGCTCTCCGAGGTCCTCGATAAGCTCGCCCCTGGTCTTCAGGAACTCCGCTTCGTCAAGACTCTCAAGGCCGGTGTCGAAAGCCGCAGCAAGACAGCCGAAGGCATGATGTTCACCGACTTCGAGGTTGAAGAGACTCCTGCCAAGTTCGTCAAGTTCTCCGACTATATCGGCAAGGGCAAATATGTCCTCGTTGACTTCTGGGCTTCATGGTGCGGTCCATGCCGTGCCGAGATTCCTAATATCAAGGACGTATATGCCAAGTTCCATGGTGAGAACTTCGATGTCCTCAGCGTCGCTGTATGGGACGAGGTGGACGATACGATCGAGGCTGCCAAGGAACTCGATATCGAATGGAACCAGATTATCAATGCCCAGAAGATCCCTACGGATATCTACGGCATCGAGGGTATTCCTCATATCATCCTCTTCGGACCTGACGGAACTATCCTCAAGCGCGGTCTCCGAGGCCCGGCTATCGGCGAGGAAGTCGCCAAATATGTCAAGTAATTGGACGTAAAAGATAAAATATCATTATTTCCGCATTCCCCCGGAGTCTATCGTTATTATGACTCCGAGGGAAATGTGATTTATGTCGGCAAGGCGAAAGACCTGCATAAAAGAGTCGCCCAGTACTTTGTGGACCCCGCCAGGCTCAACAGAAAGACAAGGATTCTTGTCTCGAAGATAGCCGATGCCCAGTACTCGGTAGTGGATACCGAAGCCGACGCCTTGCTGCTTGAGAACAACCTGATCAAGCAGTACAAGCCTAAATACAATATCCTTCTGAAGGATTCGAAGACCTATCCTTGGATATGTGTCACCAGTGACGAGTTCCCTAAGGTCTTCCTTACCAGGCGCGTGGTCAAGAATGGTTCCCGATATTTCGGCCCTTACAGTTCCGTCATCCATGCGCGCAACCTTCTGGAGATGTTCCGGGATATCTATCCGCTGCGGACCTGCAATCTCAAGATAGACTCTTCCGCGATACTGCACCGCAAATTCCGTCCGTGTCTGGAGTACCATATCGGCCGGTGCAAGGGCTGTTGCATAGGAGCGATCTCCAAGAAAGAATACAACGACTACATCGAAGAAATAGTCTCCATGCTGAAGGGAGGCGGCCGGGAAGCCATCCAGCATTACAGGACTCTTATGGAAGAAGCCGCCGAAGCTCTCGAATTCGAAAGGGCGGAGACATACAAATACAAGATGCAGTCGCTCGAGAAGCATTATTCCAAGTCCATAATCACAAGCGCGGCCGACAGCAACCTCGATGTCTTCTCTCTCGTATGCGACGAGGCTGAAGCATTCGGCAACTTCCTGAGGATCAGGGGAGGAGCGATTGTCCAGTCCCTGAATCTCGGTTTCAAGATGAACATAGAAGAAGAGCCGGCATCGGTCCTCAGCACATTCATCGCCGAGATCGAATCCAAGTTCGGAGAACTTTCCCGGGAGGTCGTCGTCCCGTTCCTTCCGGACGTCGAAATCGACGGCGTGGAGTTCCGGATCCCTGTCAAGGGGGACAAGCTCGCCCTGCTCGAACTCAGCTCCCGTAACGCCAAGGAAATGCGTTTCAACGCCCTTAAGCAGAGGGAACATACAGACCCGGACAACTTCCACCGCAAGGTGCTCGAAGAGCTCCAGAAAGCCATCGGAATGACTGTCCTGCCTGTCCATATGGAATGCTTCGACAACTCCAACATCCAGGGCACCAACCCTGTAGCATCATGCGTCGTATTCCGCGACGGCGTTCCATCCAAGAAGGATTACCGCCGGTTCAAGATAAAGACAGTGATCGGAGCCAACGACTACGCATCGATGAAGGAAGTCGTCAACCGGCGCTATTCCAGAATGCTTGCCGAGGCTCCGGACGACCTGCCGCAGCTGATAGTGATCGATGGCGGAAAGGGTCAGCTGGACTTTGCCTATCAGGCCCTTGCGGAGCTTGGACTGACCGAAAAACTCACAGTGATAGGTCTGGCAAAACGTCTCGAAGAGGTAATCAGGGTAGGAGACCCTTATCCTCTTTTCATAGACCGTAATTCGCAGGCTCTCAAGTTGTTGCAGCAAATTCGCGACGAGGCGCACCGTTTCGGCATAACCTTCCACCGCAACCTCCGCAGCAAGGCCCAGATCGACTCCGCCCTGCGGGAGATCAAGGGCGTCGGCGAGAAGACGGAGCAGCGTCTTATCATGCATTACGGCAGCGTCGCCCGTATTGCAGCCGCTCCTCTTGAAGATATTGTAAAATTCCTCGGGAATGCCGAACTGGCCCGCCGGATAAAGGAAACACTTTCTTAGAAAAAATCCATGTTTATTTAAAAAGTGTAGAAAAAATCGCTATATTCGCATATTGAAACGTTTTATATAGCCAATATTTTTAACACTCAATAACCAGTAAACTATGGAGTACCTTTTCTATTTGGTCCCCGCCGCATCGATTGTGGCGCTGTTTTTTGCCTACTATTTCTTCCGTCAGATGATGAAAGAAAGCGAAGGCACCGTAACTATGAAAGAAATCGCGCAATATGTGCGCGAAGGGGCGATGGCATACCTCAGACAGCAATATAAGGTCGTCACAATAGTCTTTATAATACTTGCCGTAATCTTCGCCGTCCTAGCCTATGGCTTCGGAATCCAGAACCCTTGGGTGCCGTTCGCCTTCCTTACCGGAGGTTTCTTCTCCGGACTGGCAGGCTTCGTCGGAATGAAGACCGCTACTTACGCTTCGGCGCGTACTGCCAACGCAGTAAGCCACTCCCTGGACAAAGGACTTAAACTAGCCTTCCGCAGCGGCGCTGTGATGGGCCTGACCGTCGTGGGCCTCGGCCTCCTCGATATCTCGATCTGGTGGCTGGTCCTCAACGTTTTCGTCTCGGAGCCGGATTCCAGCCAGAAGCTTGTCGTCATAACTACGACGATGCTTACTTTCGGCATGGGAGCTTCGACCCAGGCCCTGTTCGCCCGCGTCGGCGGAGGTATCTATACCAAAGCCGCTGACGTAGGAGCCGACATAGTCGGAAAGGTCGAGCAGGACATCCCGGAGGACGACCCTCGCAATCCTGCGACAATTGCCGACAACGTCGGCGATAACGTCGGCGATGTCGCCGGCATGGGCGCAGACCTGTATGAGTCCTACTGCGGCTCGATTCTCGCCACCATGGCCCTCGGTGCGTCGGCTTTCTTCGGAGATCTCGAGATGCAGACTCGCGCAATCATGGCTCCGATGACCATCGCTGCGATCGGCGTCGTGCTCTCGATTCTGGGCATATACGCTGTCCGTACTAAGGAAGGGGCCGGCCTGCAACAGCTCCTGGGCTCCCTCAGCCGCGGAACCAACCTGAGCGCAGTGCTGATCGCTGCATGTACGTTCGGCATCTTCCGCATCCTGAAGTTCGAAAACTGGTGGCAGCTGTCACTTTCGGTGGTAGTCGGCCTTCTCGCGGGAGTCATAATCGGCAAAGCTACAGAATACTATACCTCTCATTCATATAAACCTACTCGTAAACTCGCTGAAAGCGCCCAGACCGGCTCCGCTACAGTAATCATCAGCGGAGTCGGACTTGGGATGATATCGACGGCCATTCCTGTGGTTACCATAGGCGTAGCTATCCTGCTCTCCTATTGCTTTGCGACGGGATTCTCTCTCGATACGGCCCTTCTTTCAAAGGGGCTCTACGGTATCAGCATTGCTGCTGTCGGTATGCTTTCGACCCTGGGCATCACTCTCGCAACTGACGCATACGGCCCTATCGCCGACAACGCCGGAGGAAACGCCCAGATGTCAGGCCTCGACCCGTCTGTCCGTCAGAAGACCGACATGCTCGACGCGCTTGGCAACACGACCGCCGCTACCGGCAAGGGCTTTGCAATCGGCTCCGCCGCATTGACAGCCCTGGCATTGCTGGCATCGTACATCGAGGAGATCAAGATCGCCCTGCCGGAGATGGCCCATTCAACTATCCCGCAGATCGTCGACCATTATAACATAACCATCATGAATCCGATAGTCCTCGCCGGCATATTCATCGGTTCGATGATGGCCTTCCTTTTCTGCGGACTGACGATGAATGCAGTGGGCCGCGCTGCCCAGAAGATGGTCGTCGAAGTACGCCGCCAGTTCCGGGAGATCGCCGGAATCCTGGAGGGAAAGCAGCGTCCGGACTATACAAGCTGTGTGCGCATTTCCACGAAGGCCGCCCAGCATGAGATGGTGTTCCCGTCGCTGCTGGCCATAATCGTCCCTGTGCTCGTCGGCATGATTCTCGGGCCTGCCGGAGTCCTCGGCCTTCTCGGCGGCGGTCTCGGCGCCGGATTCGTGCTGGCCATCTTCCTGGCCAATTCGGGAGGCGCATGGGACAATGCCAAGAAGTTCGTGGAGGAGGGTAATTTCGGAGGCAAGAATTCCGCTTCGCATAAGGCCACTATCGTCGGCGATACCGTAGGCGACCCGTTCAAGGATACTTCCGGGCCGTCGCTCAACATACTTATCAAGCTGATGAGCATGGTATCTATCGTAATGGCCGGTCTGACCGTGTTCCTGCACCCGTAGAAACGTTAAATACCAACAAATAGGGATTTTTTCGCGTGTTTTAGCGCTGTATCTTTGCGGTCTCAAAAACAGAGATCAAATTGAACAGCCTGAAACACGTCATAGCTGCTTTCGTATTGGTTACGATCAGCCTGTCTTCCTTCGCCCAGAAGAAGACCGGCGGCATTGTCGTAGATGCGGCAAGCGGCGATCCTGTCGTGGGCGCTGCCGTCACTGCCGGGGAGGCATGGGCCTTGACGGACAGTCTCGGACGCTTCGAGATCAAGGCCGAAGGCGGGGAAATAATGATCACCTCTCTCGGCTACAAGTCCCTCAAAGCTGCTCTTTTTCAAGGCATGGTTTATCGGCTGCAGGTCGATGTCCTGGCGCTTAACGAGGTTATCGTGACCGCTACGGAGAATCACGGACTGACAGCCTCTTCCCGCATCGGAGCGGACGCTATCAGCCACATCCAGCCGTCCAGCATCGCCGATATACTTGAACTCCTGCCGGGAGGAAAAGCTTCCGATCCGGCATTCGGTTCTCCGCAGATCATCAACTTGCGTTCGGCTGCTCCGCTTTCTTCGGACTATTCTACGTCGGCTCTCGGCACCAGCTTCACCATAGACGGCAAGCCTGTCAGCAATAACGCCAATCTTCAGTACACCCCTGCATACTCGAATCTCGGCACCAACTATGTCAATCTCGGTACCGACATGAGGACCATATCTACCGAGGACATCGAGACTGTGGACATCGTCCGCGGCATCGCGTCGGTAGAGAACGGGGACCTTACCAGCGGCCTTGTCAAGATACGCAGGAAGAAGGGCGGCAACGACATCAGGGCCCGTTTCAAGTCCGACATGAAATCCAAGCTTCTCTATCTCGGAAAGGGCTGGGAATGGGGCGGGGAGGATCGCTCCACCGTCAACGCCAGCGCCAACCTGCTCGACTCCCAGGCGGATCCGCGCAACCCGCGCCAGAACTTCAAGCGTCTGACCGGCAGCCTGCGGTTCGGAAAGACATGGACCGAAGGACTGGAGTTTACCCATGTATTTGGCAGCAGCCTCGACTACACCGGCTCGTTCGATGACGAAAAGTCTGACAAGAACATCGACGAGGTCGACGGACATCCGGCCGAGACATATAAATCTACCTACAACCGGCTCTCCCTCGGACTCGACTATTCAATGACAGCCAAGGACAGGAATGCATTTTTCCGAAGCTTTTCGCTGATGTCATCGTTGACTGCCGAGAAAGACCTTATCGACCGCTGGCGCAATGTGATCCTGTCGGCAGATGAGCCGGCATCGGTTTCCAGGGAGCCAGGCGAATATGACGCCGTGATCATACCGGCCAGATATGAGGCTACGCTGAAAGTCGACGGCCGTCCGTTCTATGTGTTCGTCAATTCAGTCGCCAAATTCCATGCAGGCATCCACAACCTCAAGCTCGGAGCCGAATGGAACATGGACAAGAACTATGGCAAAGGCTCGATCTTCGATGTCGAGAGACCTCTGAGCACCGCTTCGTCCCGTCGTCCGAGAGCATACAGCGACATACCTGCGGAGCACTCCGTGGCTGTTTTCGCCGAAGAGAACGCCGAGCTTCCGCTTGGCCGCTTCTCCCTTGAGTGGATGCTCGGAGTCCGTGCCTCCTCCTTCCTGGGAGCCTCTGACAAATATGCCGTCAACGGCAGGATTTACGTCGATCCGCGCGCCAATATAAGGCTAAACCTTCCTGAGACCATGCTGAAGGGATACCGCTTCAACGCGGGCATATATGCCGGTGTCGGCCTGCATACAAAGACTCCTACGATGGACATGCTCTATCCGGACTATATATACGGCGACGCAATCCAGCTCAACTACTGGCCTGTCCAGAAAGAGCTCAGACGCATCAACTTCCTGGTATATCGCATCGATCCTACCAACTATGACCTCGGGGCTGCCCGCAATGTGAAATATGAGGTCGGAGCAGACGCTTCATGGAACGGCTGGTCTTTCTCGGCTGACTTCTTCCTCGAAGACATGACTTCCGGTTTCAGGGGCGGCAGCGAATATCTTTCCATCGTCAAGAAGGATTATACCGAGACGGCCATAGACAAGTCCGCTCTTACGGGTCCTCCTGCCCTTGAGGACATCCCATACGTGCTGGATACTTCTCTCGTGGCCTATGGTTTTTCGACCAATGGAAGCCGTACCCTGAAGAGGGGAATAGAGTTTACCCTGTCTTCGCGCCGAATCCCTAAGGTCAATACCAAGGTGACTCTCAACGGCGCATGGTTCCGCACGGACTATATGAACAGCCAGCCGGAGTATGAGCATCCTTCGAAGATTGTCAACGGCAAGCCGTATCCGTATGTCGCGATATATGAGAAGAATGACGGCCGCATGTATGAGTCCTTCAACACGAACGTGATGTTCGACACTCAGGTGCCGCGTCTCGGCCTCATTTTCTCGACATCGTTCCAGTGCACATGGTTCACCGGGAACAAGTCGTTTGCGGACGACTCCCATCCTGTCGCATATATCGACAAGAACCTTGTCAGACATGAGTATACCGATGAGTCCGATGCTGACGGAGTGCTTCACATGATGGTGCGCGAGTTTTCTCCGGAGATGCTGAAGTACCGCCGCAATCCGGCTTATGTCCATATCAATCTTAAGATTACCAAGAAGTTCTATCAGGACAAGGTCTCGACTTCGCTGTTCGTCAACAGGATGTTCTCGATCGCTCCGGACTATCACAACGAGGCTGGCGTACTTGTGCGCCGCTCAACCGTTCCTTACTTCGGAATGGAGCTTGATTTTAAGTTATGAAAAAAATAGTTGTCATATTGATGTCGCTGGTCGTTGCGGCAGGCTGCTCGAAGCCTGTCGAGGACAACATTTACTGTGACGTGACGCTGCAGCTGTCGCTTCCCGGCGGCAAAGAGGTCGCTTCGATGACAGTGAATCCGGCCCTTCGCGGCAATATGTTCAAGAATATTAATACAGGGATTAATTATCCCTATCCTGAATTCGTGGGCGATGTCTGCAAGATGACTGTCCAGAAGGGGGTATATATGATTGCTTTCGACGGGGATGTGGTGTATTCTGACGGCACTTCGGGGCTTGTCAGGTTTACCGGATACAATTCTCTTTCGAAGGTCAGGAACCTGCTTGAGGATGAAGAGACGCTCGAGCTTTCAGTAATTGTGCTGCGATGAGAAGACTGCTTGTAATATCGTTTATGCTGCTCAGTATTGCAGCTGTGGATGCGCAGGACCTGTCCTCCCGCCGCATGGCGCGTCAGTCGTCGGTGCTTCTCGGTACTGAAGTTTCCGAGAGCGTGGCTGCGTATCTTTATGGGCCTTGGGCTTCGTTTACCGAGGCCGGAGTCTCTCTGGAAGGCCGCGACGAGAATGCTCCCGAGTTCATCCAGGAAGGTAATGGCGAGAATCTCGGAGTGCTGGATATCCGCACCTTGGTACGCATGGACAGCCTCTCTGCAGTCCGCGGAAGCGTCCGTTACTCCAACGGGCAGCGTCGCAATGTCTGCTGGAATTCTTCGTCGGATTTCCTGCTTCTCTATCCTTATGTGATGGCGGATTCGGTCGGGGGAAACCTCAGTCGCGAGCAGTATGAGTTCTCAGGCAGTTATGCCGCCCGCAGGGGCCGCTGGCATTATGGCCTCGGCGCCCGGTACCGCGCCCAGCATGAGTTCCGCCAGATAGATCCCCGTCCCCGCAATATCGTTTCCGATCTTTCGGCATCCGCGTCTGCGGGATATCAGTTTGGCGGCAGCATTATTGACCTTACTGTCTCGTATCGAAAATATACCCAGAGCCAGAGGGTCGGTTTCTTCAACGAGAGGGGAGCAAATACAGCCGAGTTCCATTTCACCGGTCTCGGCGGCCATTATTCGCGCTATGCCGGCGCGAGCTCATCTTTGCTCGAAACCAGATACGAGGGCGAGGGATTTTCCATGATGGCAAATCTTTTCCCAGAGAAGGTCTATGGCTTCAGGGCAAGCCTTGGTGGCTCGGTGCTGAGCATTATCCATAGCCTTCCCAACCAGACTGACGTACCTTATAATTATCTCTACACCCGCACTCTGAATGCGGCTGCCGGCTATGTCGGTCGTAACGGCGGTTTCTCATACATGGGGGAAATTTACGGGATTCTTGAAGACCGCGACGGAACGGAGTCCGTGATTGACAACGCTGCCGGGGGCAATTATGAGGAGCTTATACATTTCAAGATGTATTCTGCGACCTCGGCAGAATGCGGCTTGCGCGGCGCCATGGAGCTTGTCAGGCCTTATGGCACCTGGACCCTTGCCCCTGCTGCAGCTTACGAGAGATTTAGTTCTGAATATGAATATCCATACAGGAAGATGATGTTCTCGGACTTCAGGGCTTCTCTTGAGGCCGGGCTCATTAGAGGCTGGAAATCTTGGCTGTTCTCTGCTTCAGTGGCAGGCGGCCTTTCCAAGTCTCTGTCCGACGGATTGGAACTTCCTGATGAATATACGATTCCGGAGATCAAGTCTGCTTACGAGGCTCTTTTCGCCCGTCATACGTCGGATCTTCGTTCTGCGGGTCTCAGGCTCTATGCGGAGAAGATGCTTTCCAGGCGTTTCTCCCTCGGCCTTGATGCTTCTTGCAGGCGGCTGTTCCTTGCCGGAGCCGGCAACTCGGATTATTATAAAATATCAATAAGCATAAATTTTTAAGTGATGAAAAAGTTTTTTGTGTTAATGCTGGCTGCAGCCGCCCTTTTCGCAGCCTGCAACAAGGATGAAGAGCAGAAACCAGAGCTCTCTTTGAGTCTGGACAGCGTAAAAGCATCTGCTGAAGGAGGTCTTTATACAGTTGAGGTTACTTCTAACATTGAATGGACTGTAACCGCCGATGACCAGACTTGGTACAGTATCGATAAAACTGGCGGAGAGAATAATGGTGTAGTTACGATCACTGTAGATAATAATGGCACCTCTTCTGTCCGTGAAGCTTCTGTAGTTATATCTGGAAAAGGCATGACTTATTATGTGAATATCTTGCAGTCTGCACTGCCGGTTCCTGAGGCAATCTCCAATGATTTAAAGTTCGTCGGAGATAGCCAGGTCCTTGATTATGAGCTTTCAGCAGATTATGACTATACAGTAGAGTCTGATGTGGATTGGATTTCCGTAGTTAAAGGCGAAGGAAAGTTTACGCTGAACATAGCTGAAAACAACAGTTGTGAGGTTCGTGTCGGCAATGTCGTTGCGCGCGTGTCAGATGATAATCTTCTTGCGGAGATTGTCATAAAGCAGTATCCAAAGGCGTGTGCTCCTAAGCCGGGCGAGTTCCTTATCGAGGAAGTGTATTTTACGGGTAGCTTGATAGAAGGCGCTGGAAGTTCTTCGGGAGACCAGTATATCAAGATTACCAACAATTCTGATCATCCCGTCTATGCTGATGGAATTCTTTTCTGTATGAACTACATCAATGGATTCAAGACCAGCGTCGGAGCTCATTATGACTATCCTGCTCTTGATTCCGAAGGTATTGCCGTCACAAATATGTATAGGATACCTGGTTCAGGTGCAGATCATGTGGTTTATCCTGATGAGTCTTTGATCCTTGCGATCAATGCCCAGAATTACAAAGAAGAGAATCCGAATGCTTTCGATCTTAGCAAGGCTGACTTCGAGTTCAATGACGTAAATGATATCTATCCTGATACGGACAACCCTGATGTCGAGGACCTTATCATATGGTTTAAGTCTTCAAGGACCATCACCTCTCTTCACAACCGAGGCTTCGAGAGCTATGCAATTGTTCTTCCTCCGGCAGAAGAGACGGCCGAGTCTATAATGACGAATCACCATTGGACTGGATCATATACATTCGATTTCACTAATCCTGTCAATGGCCAGACATATCATTTCGAATATGATATTGCCGATGATGACGCTTTCCTTATTCCAGCAGAATGGGTTCTTGATGCAGTCAACTGCTCTACAGAAGATTCGTTCTACCGTAACCCTTGGGGCGCTGCCTTCGATGCCGGATGGACCCACGCCGGAGATTTCGATGGAGACATCTCCCGTTTCGGAAAGAGCGTAAAGAGGGAATCGGTCAATGGCAAGCTTGTCGACACCAACAACTCCACCAACGACTTTATCCCTAACGCAACTCCAACCCTCAAGAAGTAATATTCCTTCTATATTAAACAGTTCGCCCCGACAGCCATCTGACTGCCGGGGCGATATTTTACGTGCGTGCTGATTAAAGTGCGATCAGCGTGTAATCTTTTCTTATAGATTCAAGAGTCATGGCATCGGAGGTTGGGATCTGCTCGATGAAGTCCGTCAGGCAATAATCTTCTATGATATAATCTTTAAAGAGCGTATAGGCGACTTTGCCTTCTGAACTTTCAGTCAAGATGTAAGTTTTACCCGTCTTGGCGTCAACATATTTGCTGACGTTGTCCAACAGGGTGAAGTCTTCGTCAGAACTGATGACCATCCCCGGGATTTCTTCAAATGTACATCCGAACTTGTCATCCGATTTCTGGCCATACTGTCTGCATATGATTTTCAGATACGGGACCATGGCTGCCAGTCTCTTTCCCTCTTCCTGAACATAGTCGTTTATGTATTCGGAAGGAACTGTAGCCGTCCTGAAAGTAAACAGGCAATCTCCATAACGGGACTCCAGAATACTGCGTACTTGATTGTCTCTTACTTCGACGGTTATGCAAGGCTCCTTTAGGGATTTTACGCCAGTCTTGCCGGTCCTGTAGTATTCTTTATAAATCTCTTTGAGGTTTGATTCTTCTATCAAATATGTCAGAGGCAGCAATGACCTTTCAGGAAAAGCTATGACCGGTTCATCATCCTTATCCGAAAAGCGGGTCATGTCCGCGGCATAATGCTGATTCAGATCATAAAGATCATAAGGGAGGAAGACATTATTGAATGAATAGCAGAAGCTATATATCATGGATGTAGCCTGGATGCTTGTAAACTTCTCAAAGCAGAAGTCATCTTTTCCATTTCCCAAGGTGAATCCTATCGGACCATACTTTATCGCGGATCTGATAGAGGTCTCCAAGTTCTGTTCGTTCTTTGCGGCTGATCTCTTGGAACCGGCAGGATTGCCCATAAACTGTATGACAGCTCTTGAACCTATCGTGTATTTTGTTATGATATAGCTTCCGCATTCTTCAACCATAATAGCGGGTGAGCAGTAATACAACTGATTCAAGAATAAATCTGTGGCATAATCAAGATATATGTCTTCCTGACCTTTATACGGATCCTTCATTTCGACGGTTTTGAGTAAACACCTGTCAATCACTTCTCCAAATACATGGTTCCGGACGTCATCATAAATATGGAATCTGGACACGAAATCTTCCTCCGCTTCCTTTTTTATCTGATTGATGAATATGGCATCATCTCCGTTTGTTATTTTCGCCGAATGGATCTTTTTCCCATAGCTCTCAAAATTGGCGAAAGCCAGAATGTCCGATACTTCTTTGCGAAGATATTTTTCCTTAATTCTTTCCGGATGGTCCTCGATAAACTTGTCGAAGTCCATTACGGGAAAACCGATATTGAAGGGACTGTCATATGGGTATTCTTTCATGCAATATG
>JAEEGK010024887.1_pt1 | contig 12365 bp, 9 predicted proteins | sample 8958771 | NCBI WGS metagenome assembly JAEEGK01 (sample SAMN16246547, study PRJNA631951) | gut metagenome | biome: gut microbiome; feature: rumen; material: SC-attached | host: Bos | place: Iran: Karaj | collected 2018-10 | reverse complement strand
AATAATTAATAGAAAAGGTAATACTTCATATGGTATAGGAATGTCTTTAGTTAGAATCACTAACGCTATACTAGATGATGAAAATAGTATAATAGCAGTATCAAGTTATGATAAAACCAATAATTTATTTGTAGGTGGACCAACTATTATAAATAGAAATGGTGTTAAAGAAAGAATATACTTTAATCTTAATGAAGATGAAACTAATCACTTACAAAGATCAATTGATATAATTAAAGACGCAATTAAAAGTATAGAAGACTAGGTTAATACCTAGTTTTTTAATTGTTAATATGATAAAATTGTATGTAGAATAGGTGAAGTATATGAAGAAAAAGGGATTTACATTAATAGAATTATTAGCTGTAATAATAATATTAGCGATATTAGCGTTAATACTAACACCAATGATTCAGGATTTGATACTTAATGCAAAAAAAGCAGCATTTGAAAGATCAATAGATGGTATCATGTCAGCAGCTGAATATTACATGATGGAACACAATTTAGATAACGAAGTAGTTTTTACATGTGATGGTACTACATGCGAAGATGAAGATGGTAATAAGTTAGTTTTTAATGGTGAAGTTCCTATTTCAGGTACTATTACAGCAAGTGGAACTGGAGTAGTAGCAGAGAATGTATGTAATAACTCTTTTTGCGGGAATGGTTCTAAAGAAGGATTAGTAATAAGTAACGGTGGAGCCACTCCATCTGATAATGCAAGTTGTAATACTGCTATATTTAATTATTTAACTGCATCAAACGGAGATAATATATGGGTATATGATTATTTAGATTCTGCAACAACTACAAATATTTCAATTGAAGATAATCATGTTGTATTTGAATATGATTACACAGGTAGTTATCAGACATTTAAAGCACCAGTTACTGGAACATACAAGATAGAAACTTGGGGTGCTCAAGGTGGCAATGGTGGATATGGTGGATACTCTACAGGTGACGTAAATCTTACCAAAGGAGAAACTATTTATCTTGTAGTCGGAGGAAAAGGAACCGCACCATCTGGAATAACAGGTGGATCTGGTGGCTTTAATGGCGGTGGCTCTGGTGGTAATGGTAGTCCTTATGTAGGTGGTGGCGGTGGCGGCGGAGCCACACACGTTGCTACATCACTAGTAGGTACTGGTGAATTAAAAGAATATGAACAAAATAAAGATAAAGTGTTAATCGTTTCTGGCGGAGGCGGTGGATACGGCTGTTGGGCTTTTGCAGGTCATGGTGGCGGATTTGCCGGCACAAATAGTGGTTCTGATGATGAATACAATGGTAGAAGTGCAGGAAGTCATTCGATTGGTGGGAATCAAACTACAGGATTTGCCTTTGGATTAGGTGGCAATGGTGGTATAGGTATTAATGGTGATACATGTGGAAGTGAAGGAAAAGGCGGCGGTGGCGGCGGCTTTTATGGCGGATATGCCTATACACAAACAGGTGCATATTCAGATGATGCCGGTGCCGGAGGTTCAAGCTATATTGCCAATCAAAATTTAAATAATAAAGCGATGTATTGTTATGATTGTGAAGAAGATCTAGAAAATATTGATACATACACTATTTCTACTACAGGAGATAATAAAGATGAAAATATCTGTCCAGATGGATATTCATCTGATCCAGTAAGTAAATGTGCTAAATCAGGTAGTGGATATATAAAGATAACATATGTTAAAAACTGTGGTGCTGAAGAAGTAGTACCAACTGATAGAACACAAATATTTGTCGCACCTAAATCAGGAACATATAAAATAGAGGTATGGGGAGCTCAAGGTGGAGACTATAAAGTTACTGATAGAAATGGATATTCATGCGATAATAAAGGCGGTTCTGGCGGATATTCAACTGCTGATATTCATCTTGATAAAAACAATGCATTATATATTAATGTAGGTGGAGCAGGTACTAGTTTAACTGCAAATTCATCAGATTATCATCAATCAGGAGTAGCTGGTGGTTATAATGGTGGCGGTAATGGTGGTACTGGTGCTAATTGGGGATTCCCAGGCGGTACAGGTGGCGGCGGAGCCACTCACATAACAACATCATTAATATCAACAGGTGAATTAAAACACTATGTTGATGCTAAGGATAAAGTACTAATCGTTGCTGGCGGCGGCGGTGGAGCAGGCTGGGAAACAGTCGGTGGAGCCGGTGGTGGTCTTAATGGTGTCACAGTATCAGATACATACGCTTCTACAGGTGGAACACAAGATAGTGGTTATGCATTTGGTGTAGGATCGCCAGGATATAATGGTCATGATGTACCAGGTTCATCTGAAGGTAGTGGTGGTTCAGGTAGTGGTTACTATGGTGGTTCAACTTATGTTGCGACTGGTAACACACATGAATCAGTTGGAGGTGCAGGTGGATCTGGATATATAGGCACACTAAGTAATGCTTCAACGCTAGACGGTAATCAATCAATGCCAACACATGATGGAACATCAACAATGATTGGCAATAGAGGAAATGGATACGCTAAAATAACATTTATATCAAATTAATAAAACTAGGTTACATACCTAGTTTTTTTATATAAAATATGGTAATATTAAAATATAGAGAGTAGTGATAATATGAATAAAAAGGCTTTTACTTTAGTTGAATTAATTGGTGTATTAGTTATATTAAGTTTACTTGCTTTAATCGCAGTACCGGCTGTATTAAAAGTAATTAAATCCGCTAAGCAAAAAACTTATGATAGTAACATAACAATGATTAAAATCGCTATGGAAGATTGGAAAAATGATAATTCAAATATGTTACCTAATGTAGGCGAAAAAATATATCTAACAGTATCTCAATTAAAACATGATGGTAAATTATCACATGAGTTAAATAATCCTTTAACAGAAAAATCATTCCCTAATGATATGTTATTAACAATAACTAATGACCATGGTGGATATATATATTCTGTAGATGTAAATTCTGGAACAGAAGTAGATAAATATACAGGCGCTACTCCATATATAGTAATTGATGGTCCAGTAAGAAAAGTATTAAAAGTAGGTGATACATATACCCCTGCTACCGCACATGCATATAAAGCAAATGGAGAGTTATCAAGTGCAGAAGTAAGTGTATCATTAATAAATGGTACGACAGTTTCAACTTCTGAATCTGGAATATACTATGTTTTATTTGAAGCAGAAGTAGATGATATACCAGTCGCATTTGTACAAACTGTAGTAGTAGAACAAGTAAATTCTACATGTAAAGCAGTAACAGTAACAGAACAAGGTTTATATACAACTGGTGATACTTATACATGTGATCCAGGTGATGGTGTAGAAAGAACATTTTATATATTAAATTCATCAACAAATACAGTATCATTAATAATGGAAAAAAATGTAGGTTCAGTAACACCTTGGAATGAATTAGGGTTCTTAACAAATGGTCCTGAATCAGCATTATCATATTTAAAATTAATTACTAGAGATTGGAAAGATGTAGAAGTATCTATACCAAAAATGATTGATATAGCAATCGCATCTGGTGATTCAAATTGGCCAACAACTCCAATATCAACTATACCAGCATGGTTATATGGTAATTTGAATTGTAATGCCAACACATGTAGTGACTTAACAACAGATACAATAAAGTTAACTGCATATTGGACAGATGATGCATATGAAACAAATGCATCTGGTTCAAATCAAGCAAGAGTAGTTAGTTATACAGGCTCTATAGTAGCTAGTGATGCAAAACAAACAACATCAGTAGGAGTAAGACCTGTAATTATAGTTTCAAAAGATAAATTAGCAAACTAGACTATATTTTAGTCTAGTTTTAATGTATAATTGAATTGGTGATATTTATGTTATATAGTTCAGTTCATAATGATAAAATTAAAGAATTAAAGAAATTAAAAGAAAAGAAATATAGAGACCAATTAGGTAAATATATTGTTGAAGGAGACCATTTAATTAAAGAAGCAGATCAATTAGGCATTTTAGAGTGTGCTTATATTCTGGATGGTAAAGATGTAGATATAGAAGCACCTAAAAACTATGTAACAAAAGAAGTGTTAAAGTATATTACTGATTTAGAAACACCAACAATGATAGGCATAGTTAAAAAAGTAACAAAAGATAATATTGGTGATAAAATAGTAATACTAGATAATATACAAGACCCAGGTAATTTAGGTACAATTATTAGAAGTGCAGTTGCCTTTAATGCAGATACAATAGTATTATCAAATGATACAGTAGATTTATATAATGATAAGGTATTAAGAGCTACACAAGGAATGATATTTAAAATAAATATAGTAAGAAAAGACTTAATTCCTTTTATTGAAAGTATAAGAAAAACACATTATATTTATGGCACAAAAGTAAATGGCGGAAATAGTTTGAAAAAAATTGAAAAAAAGAATAAATATGCTATAATAATGGGTAACGAAGGGAACGGCATGTCTAGAGAACTAGATGAATTATGCGATTCATTCATATATATAGATATGAATCCTTCGTGTGAAAGCTTAAATGTAGGAGTAGCTACAAGTATTATACTTTATGAATTAGATAAGTAGGTGTTTCTATGATTAACGTTGGTAAAATAGTTAATACACATGGTATTAAAGGTGAAGTAAGAATATTATCTAGCTTCAGTGATAAATCTATATTTAATGTAGGAAATATATTATATGTAGATAATGATGAATTAGAAATAACTAGTTATCGTGTTCATAAAGATTATGACATGGTTACATTTAAAGGTATAAATGATATCAATGATGTATTAAAATATAAAGGTAAAGATGTACTAATTAAAAGAGAAGATATATCTGGATTTATATTAGAAGATTTAATTGGATATGAAGTATATACTTCTAAACCAGTAGGTAAAGTAGATAAATTAATATCTAATATTAAATATGTTATTTTAGTATTGGATAATGGTTCTATGATACCTTACATAGATGAATTTATAATTAAAGTTGATACTGATAATAAAAGAGTTTATATAAAAGAAATAGAGGGATTAATAAATGAAAATTGATATATTAACTTTATTTCCTAATATGTTTGATGGATTCTTAAATGAATCAATTATTAAAAGAGCTATAGAAGATAATAAAGTAACAATTAATGTTCATGATATAAGAAAATATAGTAAAGATAAACATCATAAAGTAGATGATTATGGATATGGTGGAGGAGCAGGAATGGTATTAATGCCAGAACCAATTTTTGAAGCCGTAGATGATATTAAAACAGATGATTCTTATATTATGTTAATGACACCACAAGGTGTTAAATATAATCAAAAAGAAGCAAAATCTTTATTAAATAAAAAACATATAATTATTATATGTGGACATTATGAAGGCTTTGATGAAAGAATAAGATCCTTAGCGGATATTGAGTATAGTATAGGTGATTATGTTTTAACAGGAGGAGAATTACCAAGTATGGTAATAACTGACTCTGTAGTTAGATTAATAGATGGAGTTATAACAAGTGAATCACATGAAAATGATTCATTTGAAGATAACTTATTAGATTATCCAGTATACACTCACCCAGTTGAATATAGGGGAATGAAAGTACCAGATGTATTATTATCTGGACATCATGAAAATATCAACAAATGGAGAAAAGAAGAACAAATTAAAAGGACTAAACTTAGAAGACCTGATTTATTAGATAAGGAAGATTAATATGGATAAACACTATTTAATAATTAAAGACAATAAAATATGTTATATCAAATATGAAACTCTAGATGGGTTTGCATTTAAACCAACAAATGGTATCTTCATAGATGATGGAGTTGTTGTCGCGAAAATAATAGTGTTTAAACCAGAATTCATAGAATTAGTCTTAAAAAGAAAAATAAAAAATAAATTAAATACATATTTAACAATGTTACTTGAAGATGCAACTGATGATGATGCATCAGATGATCCAGAGTTTGTAAGAGCAGTATTAGATGATGTATCAAGATATAAAGCATTAGTAACTAATAAATATCGTAAATACTTAGAAAAAAGATATTATGAGGTATTACAAACTAAAATAGCAATAATAGAAGAAGAATTAAAAGCTAAATTAGTATACTTATTATATGATAAAGATATAGAAGAAAAACAAGTAGGTAAATCTAGATAGATTATCTACTTTTTTAATAAAATAATCAAAAACTCTTTAACTTATACATAAAAATATAGTATAATTATTATAGAGAGAGTGATTATATGTATCATTTAGTAGGAATTAAAGGAACAGGTATGAGTGCTTTAGCGCAGATCCTATTTGATTTAGGTTATGAAGTACAAGGTAGTGATAAACCAGATCACTTCTTTACTGAAGCGCCATTATTAGAAAAAGGTATTAAAATATTTGAGTTCAACGCTGATAATATAAAACCTGATATGATTATTATTCAAGGTAATGCATTTAGAGATGATAATCCTGAAATAGTAAAAGCAAATGAATTAGGATTAAAAATCTATTCATATCAAGATATGTTAGGTAGATTATCTCGTATGTTTAAAACTATCACAGTAGCAGGATGTCATGGTAAAACTACTACAACATCTTTATTACATCATGTTTTAGCTAACATTAAAGGATGCAATGCATTAATAGGTGATGGTACTGGTAATGCATCTAAAGAAAATGAATATTTTGCATTAGAAGCATGCGAATATAAAAGACATTTCTTAAACTATACACCATATTACGCAATAATAACTAATATTGAATTAGATCATATTGATTATTATAAAGATATAGATGATATAGTAGATGCTTATAGAAGCTACGCTAATCTAGCAACTAATATGGTAATTGCATGTGGTGATGATCCATATACACATTACTTACAACCAGATAAACCAATCTTCTTCTATGGACTTTCTGATGATAATGATATCATTGCGAAAGACGTAGAATATAGAGATGATGGAACAAGTTTTGATGTATTTGTAGAAGATAATTATTATGGACATTTTGATATACCTTTATATGGTAAACATATGCTACTAAATACTTTAGCAGTTATAGGTATTTGTTACTATGAAAGATTAGAAGCAAAAGATGTAGCTAAATATTTAAAAACATTTGAAGGTGCTAAAAGAAGATTTAAAGAAAATATAATAGATGACATAGTTACCATAGATGATTATGCGCATCATCCAACAGAAGTAAAAGTAACTATAAAAGGTGCAAGACAAAAATATCCAAATAAAAAAATAATCGCGATATTAAAAACACATACATTATCTAGAACGCAAGCCTTCGCACAAGAATTTGCAGATGCACTTAACTTAGCTGATAAAGCATATATCATGGATATCGGCGTAGATAGATTTGAAGAAGGTTATGATGACGTTACTTATAAAGTAATATTAGATAAACTTAAAAATGGTGAATATATGTCTTTAGATAAAGTAGATGAATTACTAAAATATAAAGATGCGGTCTTAATATTCATGAGTAGTAAAGATATATATATATTAAAAGATGAATATGAGAAAAGATTGAAAGAGAAAAAAGGTATTAAATAATACCTTTTTTGTTATATAATTCAAACATGAGATTTGCTCTCGGCCGTCTTGGGTTAGGTGGCCAAAATTTTATAAAATTAATTTGATTTTATAAATAATTTATGTTAATATTATACATAGAAAGAGGTCGTCCTCGGCCATTAAGGCTTTATAGCTGGCTGGGGGGGAACCTCTTTTTTCTTTCATATATAGTGATAACTCTATTATGCTTTTTAATTATGATTTTATCAACCCAAGTTCTATTTTCGGAATTGTATATATTATTAATTTGTTTTTTAATTTCTTTATTTGAAAGTGGATTATTAGAAATATCAAAAATAAAGTTTTTCGATTGTCTTTTATAATTATTTAATCTATTATCAAACACTCTTTTACCAGGTGATATAATCTCTTTCAAATCCCAGTATTCACCTTTCCAAAAATAATCAGCTGTTTTAATGCCAAATGGATAATTAACTCTTGGTTTCATATATAAAGTTCCACCAAACGTCTTAACTAACCATTTAGCTATATCTAATTCCTTCTCTGAATAGTTTAATTGAACTTTTTTACTACCATCAACAATATAAACTGTATTATTTGAAATATAGTAATAGCTATCTAATACTTCACCATGATTAGTTTTATTATTTATCCATTCATCAGTAATATCAATATAATTAGTTTTTTCTAAAGTATGTGTCATAAATAAAATTCCTTTCTATTTACAACACACTGCATATTAATTATATACCATGTGACAAAATAGAACAATCTATAACATTAGTTTTGAATGTTAATATTGTATATTTCCTTGATTTTACAAGGCTAATATAGTATAATGAATATGTTTGATAGAGGGTGTATTTATGTACTTGAAGGAAATTAGGGCCCAAGGATTTAAATCCTTTGCCGATAAGACAATAATAAAACTTGATAAAAACATTACCGGTATAGTAGGACCTAATGGTTCAGGTAAGAGTAATGTAGTAGACGCGGTTAGATGGGTATTAGGTGAACAATCAGTTAAATCACTTCGTGGATCTGATTCTATGACTGATGTTATTTTTGGTGGCTCTAAATCTAGAAAAGCATTAAATGTCGCATCAGTTACATTAGTATTTGATAATACTGATCATTATTTACCTTTAGATTTTGATGAAGTAGCGGTAAGAAGAAGAGTATATATAGATGGTACAAATGAATACTTCATCAATGAAGAAAAAGTAAGATTAAAAGATGTACAAAATCTATTCATGGATAGTGGAATAGGTAAAGATAGTTTCAATATCATTTCACAAGGTAAAGTAGAATCAATCTTATCAGATAAACCAGAAGATAGAAGAGTAATCTTTGAAGAAGCAGCTGGTGTATTAAAGTATAAGAAAAGAAAACTAGACGCAATTAAAAAATTAGAAAAAACGCAAAATAATATTGATAGAGTTAGTGATGTCATTAAAGAATTAGAAACACAAGTAGAACCATTAAAAGAAGCAAAAGAAAAGACATTAAAATATAATGAATTAAATGGTGAATTAGAAAGTATAGAAGTATCATTAATAACTAATGATATAACTACTATTAACTATGAATATCAAGATTCTAAAGCTAAAGTAGAAATACTTAAAAATGAATTATTGGATATAACATCAACTAATTCTAATAATGAAGCAATAATAGAAGATTATAAATTAAAAATAGCTAAGTTAGATGAAAGTATTAGAACTACACAAACTGAATTATTGGATATAACAAGTGAAGTAGAAAAATTAAATAGTAAGAAAACATTAATCTTAGAAAGAGAAAAATATAATGTAGAAGATTCTAAATTACATGATAATATTGTTAATTTAAAAGAAACATTATTAAAAGATGAAAACACATTAAAAGAAATAGAAAGAGATATTCAAACTAATCATGATAAAGTTAAGGATATCGATTCTAAGATAAATGATGTAACTAGTATTATAAATAAACTAAAAGAAGATAAAACTAAATTAGAAAATGAATTATCTATATATGTTAAAGATGAAACTAAATTAAAAAACACTATAACTTCATTAGAAGAGGATATAGATAATAATTCATCTATACCATATTCAGTAAGACAAGTACTAAATAATCCTAAACTTTCTGGTATATATGATGTTATAGGTTCATTAATAGATGTACCTAATGAATTTAGTGAAGCAGTTTCAGTTGCCTTAGGCGCGTCTTCATCATTTATCGTAGTAGAAAATGAAAGATCCGCTAAAGAAGCAATTGAATATTTAAAACATAATAATATCGGAAGAGCGACTTTCTTCCCACTAAATATTATTAAAGCTAAATATATTGAAGAAGATGTATTAAATACTATTAAATCATTACCAGGTTATATTGGTATATCATCAGACTTAATTAGTTATGATCCAAGATTCAAAAATATTATCTTAAATCAATTGGGTAATATTATAGTAGTAGATAATATTGATAATGCTAATAATATGGCTAAAAGAATCAATAATAGATACCGTATTGTTACATTAGAAGGTGACCTAATCAATGTAGGTGGTAGTATTACTGGTGGTAAAGTAAAAGTAAGAAATATTATCAGTGATAAATTTGAATTAGATAAATCTAAAAAAGAATTAAATGTTATTATTAATAAGATTAAAGGTGTAGAAGAATCTATCAATACTTTAAGTAGTGATATCAAAGCAAATGAAGATAAATTATATTTAGTAAGTAAAGATAAAATAGAATTATCTACAATTATTGATACTAAATTAAGATCATATGAAGAAATTAAAAAATCTATCGAAGAAACTAAATCTAATATAGATGGTACAAATAATATGATTAATAATTCATTATCAGAAGAAGAAAATAAGATAATGGATGAATACTATAAAGCACTTAATAAGAAAGATGAAATCTTACATAAAAGTGAAAAATTATCATCAGACAGAAATAGTTTAAATGATGCGTTAGTAGAATTTGAATATAATTTAAAGAAAGAAAACACATTATTTAATACTAAGAATGAAGAGTTACATAACTTAGAAATAAGCGTTAATAGAATGGATGTTAAATTAGATAACTTATTAAATACATTAAATGAAACATATAATATGACTTATGAAAAAGCCGCATCTATCTATAGATTAGAAATGGATATAGATAAAGCTAGATCAAGAGTATCAAGTTTAAAACGTTCTATTAAAGAATTAGGTCCTATTAATCCAGAAGCACCTAAAGAATATGAAGAAGTATCAAAAAGATATGAATTCTTATTAAAACAAAGAGATGATTTAGTAAATGCATCTAATATGTTATTAGATATCATTAATGAAATGGATAATGTTATGAAAAAAGAATTCATAAAAACATTTGATATCATTAAAGATGAATTCTCTAAGACATTTAAAGAACTATTTAAAGGTGGTAGGGCTATCCTTAAATTAACAGATGAGTCTAACGTATTAGAAACAGGTATTGAAATAGAAGCAATGCCTCCTGGTAAAACTTTAAAGAATATCTCATTATTATCAGGTGGAGAAAAGACTTTCACTGCAATTAGTTTACTATTCGCGATAGTTAAAACAAGAACAATGCCATTCTGTATCCTAGATGAAGTAGAAGCAGCGTTAGACGAAGCAAATGTATCTGGATTTGGTGAATATATAACTAATTTAAAGAGCAAAACACAATTTATAATAATTACACATAAAAAGAAAACAATGGAGTTTGCCAATAATTTATATGGTATAACGATGCAAGAATCAGGGGTTAGTAAATTAGTTAGTGTGAAGTTAGTAGAATAATTATTTTTAATAATTATTCTTTACTTTATAGAAGATAGAAAATATAATAATAAGTTATAGTTAGGTGATTTTATGGAAAGTTATGCAATAATTTTTAAAAGAGGTGGAAAGAATAAAAAAGGGGAATATAAAATGATTCCTGCGGATTATGAAAAAGGAGATGTTGTTGAAAAAGAGGATGGTACTAAAGTATTTATTATTGATGATAAAGAATATAGATTTTCTAGTGATGAGAGAAGTTTAAACGATGACATTGTAGTATCATTTAGTATTTCAACTGATAAATTAAATGAAGCGTTGATAAAGGCAGGAATTGATGAAGATAGCGAAAATCAAAAAGAGTATGTCGAAATGCTTTTCAGTGCTTATTTTGATCATATGTGTTCTTTTAATTTCTTTCAAAAATATGATGCTTTGGGTAGATTAAAAAATTATTTATTTGAAAAGCCAATAAAACAGGTTCATAATTATGATGAAAATGATGTTTTAAAAGAGTTTATTGTTAATGAATTAAGTGATGGAGAAGAAGTTGAAGAAATGAGTGCTATAGCGAATGAGGCTGTTAAATTAAAAGAAGAAAAACCGGTTGCAGCAACTTCTCCTAAAGAAAATAAAAGAATAGATGTTAGAAATTTATATATTAATGTTACTAAGGCTGTTATAGGGCAAGATAAGCAAGTACAAAGAATAATTGGAGCTATCAATAAAAATCAAATTATAAGTAATCCAACTTTAAAACAAAATATTTTAGTAACAGGTCCAACTGGTACTGGTAAAACTGAAATATTTAGACAAATTGCTAGAGAACTTAATTTGCCAATTACAATTGAAGATGCTACCAAGTATACAGTTACTGGTTATGTTGGTGATGATGTTGACGATATGATTGCTCACCTTATCTCTAATGCTGGTGGAGATATAAAAAGAGCTGAAAGAGGTATTATAGTTGTTGATGAAATAGATAAAAAAGCAGACAATGAACAAGGAAGTAAGGTGGCAACTGGTGGAGTATTAGAATCACTACTTAA
>JAEEGK010024886.1_pt1 | contig 12365 bp, 9 predicted proteins | sample 8958771 | NCBI WGS metagenome assembly JAEEGK01 (sample SAMN16246547, study PRJNA631951) | gut metagenome | biome: gut microbiome; feature: rumen; material: SC-attached | host: Bos | place: Iran: Karaj | collected 2018-10 | reverse complement strand
CAAGTCCGGCAGGGATAAACGCTGAAGGCATCTAAGCGTGAAGCCCCCCTCAAGATGAGATATCCCTACCATAAGGTAATAAGACCCCTTAGAGAGTATGAGGTAGATAGGAATGGTGTGTAAGAGCAGTAATGCTCTCAGCTGACATTTACTAATAGGTCGAAGGCTTATCCTGTTGTTGCCAAGATGGATGTTTGATTAGTTCGGATTCGGTTTTGAAGGAATAGATAAAAAAACAGATCCTTTCGGATCTGTTTTTTTTGTGTTATTCAAGTTCCAAACCTTTAGAAGATGTAAATGTTTTGCTTTCTTCAAGCGGCATCGGCTTTGCAAAGTAATATCCCTGGGCTCTTATACATCCTATTAGTTTCAGGAATTCGAAATGTTCTTTAGTTTCAACACCTTCCTGAAGTGGTTCAACCTGCATGTCCAGAGCACCTTGAACAATATGCCTGATCAATTCGGCTGCTTTAATATGTTTATCATATGTTCTAAGAAATTCCAGATCAAGTTTTAAAACATCGAATTCATAATCCAGCAGGTGATTAAGAGAAGAGTAGCCGCTTCCGAAATCGTCGATCCAGATATGGTATCCGGCATTTCTGAAATCATTTACTTTCTCATGAAGAGCTGTCGCGTCGTCATTTAGTGTACTTTCGGTAATCTCTATATCGATCAGTTCTCTCGGAAGATTATATCTTGCCATCAGCTGTTCCGTAAAAGCAAAGACATCGCATAATTCGAAATCAATTCTGGACAGATTTACGCTGATCGGAACTACCTTTTCGTTGTTATCAAGCATGTGACTTAAGTCTTCGCATACTTTGCTGATAACGAAGAGATCTACTTTATGAATCATGTGGTATTCTTCCAATGGCAGGATGAAGCTGGCGGGAGAGAGCATTCCTTCAACCGGATCTTCCCATCTTGCCAGCGCCTCGTATCCGCATATCTTCCCTGATGATACCCTTATTATCGGCTGATAGTAGACCTTAAGGTATTCTTTTTCAATTGCTGTATCTATATTATCTACTACAAACTGAGTCATGCGGAGTTTTGCATGAATGTTTTCTTTATATGTTTCGTAGATCTTATCGTATCTGTGTTTGATACTGTTACAGGCTATTCTTGCCTGATCGCATGCCAGACCTACCTCTTTGTTTTTGCTCTCCATGTGGTATATTCCGGCTTTTATCTCCACTCGTATACCTTTGAAGATAGTAAGGATTATGTTATGGACATTTTCTACGATCCTCTCTATATTGTCCGCATTAGTGGCAACTACAAAATGATCGTTGGAAAATCTTGCGAAAAATCCGTGTCCGAATTCCTGCCTGATTGTGTAAGCGACTCTGCACAGAAGCTCATCGCCCCTCTGGAAGCCGTACTTTTCATTGAAGATCTTGAAATTTACGATATCGAAATGGATAAAAGAAATCTTTTTGGTATCGTTATCGGATAATGTTGCAAGTCCGGACTGGACCTGCTCATAGAAGGATCCCATGTTGAGAAGACCGGTCAGTCTGTCCGAGTCTTTATTCATTGCAAATATCTGGCTTTCCGCTACGGAATTTCGGCCTCTGTTAAAATACTCATCTTTATCAAGATCTACTATAAAAACGTAAAAGATCTTTTCACCATTTTTGCCGTGCAGAAGATGACCGAAGTCCTCGACATATCTGATATCGCCGTTTTTGGTAATGATGCGGTATCTGATATAGTCATGTTTTTTATCACTGTTAAAGGTCTGGGCCATGATTTCCGAATCTATCTTTTTATAGTCATCAAAATGGACCATACCCTTAAAGGAGTTATGGGTGAATTCTTGTAATTCTTCAAATGTTTCGCAACCGAAGAGTTTGATCAGATTATAATCTGCGAAAAGAAGTTCATTATCTCCCAATGCATTGTAGATAAAGAAACCACCGGGGAGACCTGCAGGAACGAGTGAGTTATTCTCCATAAAACCACGCTTTCTGTAGTACTGATTAGTGCCCCATAAGATTATATAACGTTATAAAAATCGTATACCAATAACAGAGCATTTGTAAATATAATATTAAAAAAATTAAAGAATTTTACATGAATTCTTAATGCAAATCTCTAAATTGTTTGGCAAATTCACTTGATTTAAAACGGCTGTTTAATTAAAATATATTTGTGAGTTTTTGGGAATTCAGGTATTTCCGATATTCAAAATTGTTTATGGAGGAAGTTGGATTATGAAGAAATTTATGTTAAAAGGATTGTCCGGCATTCTTGCGGCGATTCTGGTTGCTTTTGTGTGCCTTCCTTATACGGTACATGCTGCATCCGCAGTTCCGGCAATCAGCTTTGTTGCAGACTGGTACAACACTCAGCAGGGTACTTACATTCTCCTTACCAATAAGGGAACTCTCGGCGACCTTGTAAACGGTCACACTTGGCAGGTTTATGAAAAGGCTGTTGATTCTGATACCGCAGGCGTTGTTCTCGATTACACCGAGACCAGAACTAAGATTACAGATCCCATCTATGTTAACACCAGCAAGTTCCGCGAAGGTGCTCCCGTGGTAGTTACTGTAGTAGTTTCCTGTGCGGATCTTGGTTATTCATATACCACCAATATTACAATTAAGAACAAAGAAATGGTATATGGCGGTTTCTCTATCATTCCTTCAGCCAGCGGTGTTCTTTACGACGGTGGAAGCAATAATACGATCGACGGTTATAAGTGTGCACTCGGCGGTCTTGCAAGAACTTCCGTAAATGCATTTATGCCCGCAGGTTATATGTCTGCTTGTGAAGGTGCGATCGCTTTCAATTTCACCAGAGATTACAAGAATAAGCAGGGCCTTGTATGCTTCAATATTCCCGAAGGATATCAGGCTGCGAACAGAACCTATAAGCTTATGACCATCGGACAGGGCGGTGTTATCACTGTATGTGACGATCTTGATATCAACCCTGCAACAATTTCAGCTAATGTTAACTTCAACGGTTTTGCAGTAGTTCTTATCTATACCGAGGGCGAAGCAATTCCCGCACCTGTAGCTCCTGCAGTAGGAACCATCCCTGCAGGTTCCGGTGTAAGCCTTAACCAGTTCTACAGCTTCATCAATAATTACAGCTTTAAGGAAGAACCTCAGGGTTCTCAGTGCCTTAACGCATTTAACATTGGTAGACCCGTAGGCTTCTTACCGTACAAGACTTATTCCCTCTACGTTAACAACGCTAAGGATAATTCTCCCAAGAACGGATATGTATGCTTCAACGTAAGCGGCGGGTACACCGAGTACAAGCTTGTTGCTGTTGATAAAAACGGCGCCGTTCATGTATTTGATGATATCGATAATGCTCCCGGAACCGTTACATTCCTTCTTAACTTCAACGGATATGCCTGCCAGCTTGTAGCAAGATAATCCGAATAATCTTTATGACTATAGGGACGTATTACTTTTTCCGGTAAAATCTTCCGGCGGAGAGTGTACGTCCCCGTTTTTATGTTGTTATAAATTTTCTGACAACATTTATATTTGTAAATCGTAAAGTATTCTCCACAAGATAAAGATGTGATATACTGACGTTAGATGTTCATTTGAGTGGATATTTTGTTTTATTTTCACTCGGATTATGTTATAGTAACTACTATAAAAAGACACCGAAAAAAGGTTGCAGAAAGGGTAATATCGACTATGGATACTAAGATTTTACTTGATAGCGGCACTAACGAACTTGAAGTCCTTGAATTTACTCTCGGTGAATTCTCATACGGTATTAACGTAGCCAAGATCAAAGAGATCATATCTTATCAGCCGGTTACGCCCGTACCTAATTCTCATCCCAGCATTGAAGGTATCTTCATGCCCCGTGAGACTATGATCACTGCAATCGATCTTAAGAACTGCCTCGGAAGGGGACAGTCCGAACCCGGTGGACTCTTCATTATCACCAATTTCAATAATCTGAATATTGCTTTCCATGTTGAAGCTGTTAAAGGCATTCACAGAGTATCCTGGAGAAATATCATCAAGCCGGATACCACTATTTCTACCGCAGAAGCATCCGTTTCTACCGGATTCATTAAGAATGAAGGTAAACTCATCATCATTCTAGATTTTGAAAAGATCATTTCCGATATCAATCCCGAGACCGGACTTAAGGTAAGTGACATCGAAGAGCTTGGTGAGAGATCAAGAAGTAATGTTCCCATTCTTATCGCAGAGGATTCGGTTCTTCTGAATAAGCTTATCGTTGATTCACTTACAGCTGCCGGTTATGATCGTATCATTCATACCGAGAACGGTCAGAAAGCATATGATGTAATTACCGAGTGCAAGGCTGACGGAACACTCAACGATCATGTTAAGATCGTCATCACGGATATCGAGATGCCTGAGATGGACGGCCATAGGCTTACCAAGCTTATAAAGGATGACGACCGTACCAGACATATTCCTGTTGTTATCTTCTCATCCCTTGTAAATGAGGAGATGAAGAAGAAAGGTGAGGCTTTAGGAGCTGATGCCCAGCTTTCAAAGCCGGAGATAGGAAATCTTGTAAGGATCATCGATGGACTTGTTGAAAAATATCACCTGAATTAAATTTTGAAAGCTCTGCCCAATGAGGGCAGAGCTTTTTTCTGACTGTTGTTAATACCGCCCGTGACGGTTCATTTGGGGAGGTGAGTTATTACTCATAGAGAACCATCCAGGGCGGTATTATCATCAGTATTTACCTATACATTAAAGCGGTGCTGTGTTAAAATAATCTAGTATGTTTATGTGATTTTGTCATAAAAACATTTATAGAAATCGGAGAGTTTAAATGGGTTCGTCTGAAGATTATCTTGACAGTTTATTGAAATCCATGGGTGTGCCTTCAGAGCTTGCATCACCCACTAAAAAAGATACAGATACCGTAAAATCGGCACCTGCGGAGAAAGTTTCCCCGGGGCCTGTTTCAAAACCTTCTGCATCCGGAGAATCCGCTCTTGATGATCTTCTTAAGCAGATGAATGAGCCTTCGAGTGTTCCTGAGGAAGAACCTCAGGCAGAAGAGTTTCAGGAAGAAGAGCCTTTAGTTGAAGAGCCAGTAATTGATACTGTTACATCCGATAATGCTGACGATTCTGCATTAACCGACGAATTATCTGCTGAAATAGAAGAAAAGATAGATCATTCTGCGGATATTCCCGATCTTACTCAGATAATGAATGAGGATCCTGCCGCATCGGATGTACATATTGATTCGGCGCCTTCTCTTGATGTGCCCGATGATGATTCTGCTATGGATGCGGATCTGTCCGACCTTATGAGTGATCTCATGAGCAAGATTGACTCTGAAGATTCACAGCTTGAAGAATCTGATGATAACATGATTTCTGAGTCGGCTTCCGTAGAAGAGGTTCCCGAACTGAGTCTTGATGAATTAAATATCGAAGATCTGGGACTGCAGGATGATACATCCGAGCTGGAGGAAGCTGCCGCACTTGAGGAAGCACTTGCTGTAAGTGACATTGCGGCAATGGAAGAAGCACCTTCATCCGATGATACTTCCGATGAACTTAATCTTGAAGATCTTAACCTTGAAGATCTTGGTTTATCCGATGATACCGTAGCTGTAGATGAAGCTTCTGAGCTTGAAGAGGCACTTGCTGTTAATGATATTTCGGCACTCGAAGATCTGCCTTCTTCTGAAGAGTCTGCTTTGCCTGAAGATATATCCCCTGCAGATGAGTCTGTATCTGAGGAGTCTGTTACCGAGGATTTGGCTGAATCTGCTTCAGATGAAGCTTCCTCTGAGGATCATTTTGATATAGACGATTCATTCTCCGACCTTTTAAACGAAGCGGAGAGTGTTCTTAACGGTATTTCTGAAGATGGTTCGAACGAAGAAGAATCTGCTTCCGAAGCGGTGAAAGAATCTGGCGAAGAATCTGACGGTGAATCATCTGATGCGCCTTCCGAGGCAGATCTTGATGCACAGCTTGCCGCACTTCTTGAAGAATCGGGAGTTGAAACCGAGTCTTCAGAAACTTCCGAAAATGATGGTTCCTCCGATAATTCAACAGATGATTTTGATCTGGATGCTGAGCTTGCCGAGCTCATGAAGGAAGAAAATGAATCGGAAGGTTCACTTTCGGAAGATGAAATAGAATCAATGCTCAATAAGGCACGCGAAGAAGGCCTGGCCGAGGATACGGACAGATCCGATATGTCTCTCGACGATCTTCTTGCTGCTGACAGCGGATCGGCCGGAGAGATAGGTGATCTGCTTAATAAGAGTGATAATAATGAAGCTGTCGATCCCGGTATCGAAGCGCTTCTTAACGGGTCGGATGATGCAGAGACTCCGGATGTTCTTGGTGAAAATCCGGAAGAAGCTCCTGTTGATAAGGCAGCTGAAAAGAAACGATTAAAAGAAGAAAAGAAAGAAGCAAGAAGAAAGGCTAAGGAAGAAAAGGCCAGACTTCGTAAGGAAGCCAGAGAAGCTAAAAAAGCCAAGAAGAAATCAGGCGGTGTCGGTGAAGAAAATGCAGTTTCTTCCGATAATGCTGAAAATGCCGATATGTCCGACGTGGATGCTCTTCTGGCCGGTGCTGCCGAGGCAGCCGCTGAGGCAAAGGCCGCTGCTCTTTCTTCCGAAGCTTCGCCCGCTCCTCTTGAGATCCCGGCGGAAAATACCGAGCTAAATGAAGCCGATTCTCTTTTGGCGGAAATAATGGGTAATCCTCTCAGTGAGGAGGATCTTTATGACAGTCTTTCTGAAGGCAGCGATAAGCCTGAAGAAGGCTCCTCCGAAGAGTCAGCTTCCGAAGAACCCGTATCTCTTCCTGCGGATGAGCTTGATGATCTTCTTGAAAAAGAAGCCAAGGAAAAGAAGCCTAAGAAGGGACTTATTGCCAAGATCATCGATCTTTTAACCGAGACCGATGAAGATGAAGAAACTTCCTCCGAAATCAAGCTTTCCGAAGAGAACGCAGAAGTTCTCGAACAGCTCGAAGCAGAGGATGGGGACGGCAAGAAGGGTAAGAAGAAAAAGAAGAAGAAAGATAAGGGCAAAAAAGCCGATGACGCCGGTGCAGATGAAGAAGGCGAAGAGGGCGAAGGCGGCGGAAAGAAAGAAAAGAAAAAGAAGCCCAAGAAGGAAAAGAAGCCTAAGAACGAAGAGCCCGAGAAGCCCGGTAAGAAGCTTAATAAAAAGAAGGTCATCTCCATATTTGCTCTGTGTGCAACCATCCTTGTTGCAGTGCTTGTAGTATCCAAAATGCTTGGTGCTCATGCTGTTAAACAGGAAGCAAGAGAAGCATATTCGGTAGGTGACTATCAGACCGCATATCAGGATCTCTTCGGTCAGGATCTTAACGAATCCGATCAGATTATCTTTAAGAAATCCGAGTGTATCCTGAGGATCAGACTATGGTATCGCGAATACGAACTTCTTAGGGACGAATCGGATGTTAAGGCTCTCGATTCACTCATCCAATCAGTAAACAATTATCCCGGATTGTATGAATCCGCGGTTAAGTGGCAGTGCCTTGAAGAGGTGGAGCCGGTTTATAATCAGATCGTTGAAGCTCTCTATAATGAATTCGGACTTACCGAAGAAGAAGCAAGAGAGATCGCTATGATCAAGAAGGATGTGGATTACACCAGAGCTGTTTATGATGTAGTAAACGGTAATCACGGAAATTCACAGGATGCTGAAGCTGAGACTGAAGATGTTCCGGAGTCACCCGCTGAACCTGAAGACCTTATTCCCGGTGAAGAGGATCCCGGAGACGATATTATTTTTGTAAATCCCTGAGGTTGTTAAATGATCGCTGTCGTTGATTATGACGCAGGAAATGTAAAGAGCGTCGAAAAAGCAATTGAAAAACTTGGAGCAAAACATATCCTTACATCCAATCCTGATGAGATAAGGAATGCGGATGCCGTGATTTTACCCGGTGTCGGTAATTTTGGTGACTGCGTTAATAAATTACATGAGCGCGGACTTGATACTTCGTTAAAAGAATATGCGGACTCCGGCAGACCTTTCCTTGGTATCTGCGTCGGGCTTCAGCTTCTTTTTGATGAAAGCGAAGAATCTCCCGGAGTTAAAGGTCTCGGTATTCTTCCCGGTAAGATCAAGAGATTTCCCGGATCTGCCGAGCTCAAGGTTCCTCAGATAGGCTGGAACGATATTGTTGAAAGTAATGGAAGACTCCTTGAAGGTATTGATAAAGGTACTTACTTTTACTTTGTTCACTCTTTTTACCTTGAATGTGAGGATCCTTCAATTGTTACATCAAGGACCGAATACGGAATTAATTATGATTCTTCCGTAGAAAAAGGCAATATTTTTGCAACTCAGTTCCATCCGGAAAAGAGTTCGGACGCAGGTCTTAAAGTTCTTTCCAATTTCCTAAAGATAGCAGGGGAGGTCTGACATGCTTACCAAAAGAATAATTCCCTGCCTTGATGTTAAGGACGGAAGGGTTGTAAAAGGAATCAATTTCCTTAATCTTAGAGATGCCGGAGATCCTGCTGAAACAGCAACAGCATATGATGCACAGGGTGCGGATGAGGTTGTGTTTCTTGATATAACCGCATCTGCAGATTCCCGCGATACCCAGTTATCATGGGTCAGAAACGTTGCATCAACACTTTTTATTCCTTTTACCGTAGGTGGCGGTATCAGAACTACTGATGATTTTAAAGCTATCTTAAGAGAAGGTGCTGATAAGATAAGTGTAAATTCTGCAGCTCTTATGAATCCTGATCTTATATCAGATGCTGCGATGAAGTTCGGATCTCAGTGCGTTGTTGTTGCAATAGATGCCAAGAAACGTGAAGGAAGCGAGGGCTGGACTGTATATAAAAACGGCGGAAGAGTTGACATGGGTATCGATGCCGTTGAATGGGCCATAAAAGCAGAAAAACTCGGTGCCGGTGAGATTCTTCTTACTTCCATGGATGCCGACGGAACGAAAGCGGGATATGATCTTGATCTTACAAAGGCCATATCATCATCTGTTAATATTCCGGTCATTGCATCCGGCGGAGCAGGCAGCTGTAAGGATTTCTATGATGCGATCGAAGTGGGTGCATCCGCTGTGCTTGCGGCTTCTCTTTTCCATTACAAGGAACTTACCATCAAAGAAGTAAAAGATTATTTAAAAGAACAGGGTGTAAGCGTAAGACTTTGATATGTCACAGATAGCTAATGACTGGCTTCCGTTTATGAAGGCGGAATTCGGAAAAGATTATTACAAAAATCTCTATTCATTTGTAGTAAAAGAATATCAGACTCAGACTGTATATCCGCCCAAGGACGATGTTCTTCGGGCGTTTAACCTTACTCCTTTATCGGATGTAAAGGTCGTCATCCTCGGACAGGATCCTTACCATGAACCCGGACAGGCTCACGGTCTTTCTTTTTCTGTCCAAAAAGGAATCCCCAAACCTCCTTCCCTTGAAAACATATATAAGGAGCTGAATACGGATCTTGGGTGCAGTATTCCCGAAAGCGGAGATCTTACATACTGGGCAGAGCAGGGGGTGCTTCTGCTAAACTCACTTTTGACCGTAAGAGCTCATCAGGCATTTTCACATAAAGGTAAAGGCTGGGAAGAATTCACCGATGCTGCAATAAAAGCCGTTGCTTCCCAGGACAGACCGATTGTTTTTATACTGTGGGGATCTGCCGCAAGATCGAAGAAGGTTTTTATAACCAATCCGAAACATCTTGTGATCGAGTCCGCACATCCTTCGCCGCTTTCCGCATACAGAGGATTTTTCGGAAGCAGGCCGTTTTCAAAATGTAATGAATATCTGTCCGCGAACGGTATCACGCCGATTGACTGGCAGATCAGAGATTAAGGAGTATTTATGAAAAAACCGTTTATCACCAAAGAAAAAGCAGAAGAGATCGCAAGTAAGATTCCCACTCCGTTTCACGTTTATGACGAAGCCGGAATGCGTAAGAATGCCGAAGCTGTTAAGAAGGCATTTGCCTGGAATCCCGGATTCAGAGAGTATTTCGCCGTCAAGGCAAATCCCAATCCTTTTATTCTCTCTATTTTAAAAGAATACGATTGCGGAATGGATTGCTCATCTCTTACCGAGCTTCAGATCAGTAAAGCTCTTGATTTTGACGGATCACACATTATGTTCTCTTCAAACGATACACCTTTTGAAGAGTATGAATACGCATGTAAGATCGGCGCCATCATTAATCTTGATGATATAACCCACATCGATTTCTGTGAGAAGGCCTGCGGAGGCAAACTTCCCGAGACCATGAGCTGCAGATTCAATCCTGGCGGAGTTTTCACTCTTTCCAATGGAATCATGGATAATCCCGGAGATGCCAAGTACGGTATGACTAGAGAACAGATCTCCGAAGCTTTCAAGATCATGAAGAGCAAAGGTGTTAAGTATTTCGGCATTCATGCATTTCTTGCTTCCAATACCGTTACCAATGAGTATTATGGCAAACTTGCAGGACAGCTTTTTGAACTTGCGGTGGAACTTCGCAAGGAGACAGGCGCAGATATTAAGTTCATTAATCTTTCCGGCGGAGTAGGTATCGCATACAAGCCCGAGCAGACTCCGAACGATATTGCGGTTATCGGTGAGAATGTTCACAAAGTATTTGAAGAAATCCTTGTTCCTGCGGGAATGGGAGATATTTCTATCTATACCGAGATGGGCAGATTTATGATGGCCCCCTATGGCGGTGTTGTCACAAGAGCTATTCATGAAAAGCACATCTACAAAGAGTACATCGGAGTTGACGCTTGTGCCGCAAACCTTATGAGACCCGCTATTTACGGTGCTTATCATCACATTACTGTCCTTGGTAAAGAAGACGCTCCCTGTGATCATAAGTATGACGTTACCGGTTCTCTTTGTGAGAACTGTGATAAGTTTGCAATAGACAGAATGCTTCCCGAGATTGAGATGGGAGATCTTCTTTTCATCCATGATTCCGGAGCGCACGGATATTCCATGGGATATAACTATAACGGAAGACTCAGAAGTGCTGAGGTTCTTCTGCAGCCCGACGGATCTTTCAAAAAGATCAGACGTGCCGAAACTCCTATGGATTATTATGCAACCTTTGATGAATTTGACGTTTATAAAAAGCTTGAAGCAGAGAATAAATAATAAGTGACATGAGATACCCCAAGTTTATAAAAGAAGGTGATTGCATCGGTTTCCCCGCACCATCCTTCGGATGTAATACAGAGCCGTATTTCTCACGCTTTGATGCGGCTATGGAATACTTTAAGGGACTCGGATTTAAGATCAATCCCGGACCGAATTCCAAAGCCGGAGAAGGTATAGGTATCAGTAATACCCCCGAAAAATGTGCTGCAGAACTTACTGAAATGTATTTGGATAATCTAAATGATGCTCTCATAACCTGCGGCGGCGGAGAGCTTATGTGCGAGATCCTGGAGCATATTGATTTTGAATCTATCCGTAAAGCTGATCCAAAATGGGTGATGGGTTATTCGGATATCACTAACATTGTTCATCCGCTTCTTACACTTTGCGATGTGGCATCGGTTTATGGTCCCTGCGCAAATAATTTTGGCTTAAGAATTCTTCATGAAAGTACTGTTTCATCTCTGGATATTTTGAAAGGTAAGAGTGATTCTGTTCATTCCTATGATCTTCATGAAAAGTATCCTTATGATGAAGCACCGATTCCCGAAGGAGTAGTTGAGGATCCGCTGGAGCCTATGAATGCTACGGAGAAATCTTTAAAGGCAGTATATGATTCAAAGAAATTTTTCTTACCCGGTGAGTTTTCGGGTGAGCTTGAATTTTCCGGAAGACTTATAGGCGGATGCCTTGATTGCCTCGATGTTTTACTGGGAACTCCTTATGAGGATACCAAAGGATTTCTTGAAAGATATTCGGGTGACGGGGTTATCTGGTGCCTTGAATCCTGCGATCTGAATGTATTTTCCGTAAGGCGTTCAATGTGGAAAATGGAGCAGGCAGGCTGGTTTGAAAAAGGTTACGTAAAAGGATTCCTGATCGGAAGAGCCCGTGACGGACGGGAGATGATAGGCCTTAATCATTTCGGAGCCGTTATGCCTTATATAGAGAAACTCGGTGTTCCTGCCGTGATCGATTGCGACCTTGGTCATGTTGCTCCGTCTATGCCTTTGGTAATGGGAAGCATCGGTCATGTACATGTTCATGGAAATGAATTAAATATCAAAATGGAATTTGCTTAAATGCGGTTAATATGATATATTAATCGCTGTCGGTCGGCATGTCGGAATTGGTAGACGAAGCAGACTCAAAATCTGCCGCGGGCGACTGTGTGTGGGTTCGAGTCCCACTGCCGGCAGGTATGAAAAAACAGGAGAGGGCATAAAT
>JAEEGK010024883.1_pt1 | contig 12366 bp, 16 predicted proteins | sample 8958771 | NCBI WGS metagenome assembly JAEEGK01 (sample SAMN16246547, study PRJNA631951) | gut metagenome | biome: gut microbiome; feature: rumen; material: SC-attached | host: Bos | place: Iran: Karaj | collected 2018-10 | reverse complement strand
CCGACGAGAACTACCTCTCAGGCACCGCCATCCACCTGCACTTCGACTACGAGCCCGTTCTAGACGAGGTCCTACCGCTCTACATTTACACTGAGGCAGCCGATTTTAGGGTTGACATCCTCTATCGCGGCAAGGATTCCACCGTGCAGGCTGTTACTATACTAAGGCAATAGTATAGGCCGTGTGTCGGAGACACACCATTCTATTTACCCCACATATAGTGTGGGGAAATAAAAAAAGATGGCCAACGCCATCCTTATCGTTGGTAGCGGGGGGAGGATTCGAACCTCCGACCTCCGGGTTATGAGCCCGACGAGCTGCCTCTGCTCTACCCCGCATCGTGCGAAAAATCTCGGAAAACAAAAAATTTCGCTCCCGAAATCGGCTGCAAAAATAATAATTTTGTTTCTTTGCAAAGCAAAAAACCAAGAAAAAATTTCATTATGGCGCATAAAGCAGGCTATGTCAACATTATAGGACGCCCGAATGTGGGCAAGTCCACCCTCATGAATCAGCTCGTAGGCGAGAAAATCTCCATCATCACCTCGAAAGCGCAGACCACCCGCCACCGCATTTTGGGCATCGTCAACGGCGACGACTTCCAAATTGTCTTCTCCGACACCCCCGGCATCATCAAAGACCCGGCATACAAGATGCACGAGGTGATGAACCAGTTCGTTAACGTCGCCCTCATTGATGCCGACCTCATTCTCTTCGTGGTGGACATCACCGACAAGAAGATCGAAGAAAAGACTGTAGAGCGGCTGAAAACCACAGAGATACCCGTCTTTGTGCTCATCAACAAGATCGACCTTTCTACGCAAGATCAAGTCGAACAAGCTGTAGAGCAATGGCGCGAGACCCTACCCAATGCCACTGTGTTTCCCCTTTCAGCGCAATACAATGCCAATGTGGAGTTCATCTTCAAGCAAATCTTGGAGAAACTGCCCGAGTGTCCACCCTATTTCCCCAAGGACGAACTCACCGACCGCTCAATGCGTTTTTTCATCACTGAGATCATCCGCGAGAAGATTTTGCTCAACTACCAGCAGGAAATCCCTTATTCGGTGCAAGTCGAGGTGGAAAGCTACGAAGAAACCGAGAAGCACATCCACATCCGTTCCATCATCTATGTGGCTCGCGACTCGCAAAAGGCCATCATCATCGGCAAGGGTGGCAGTGCAATCAAGAAACTCGGCATGCAGGCCCGCACTGACATTGAGGAGTTTACGGGAAAGAAAATCTTCTTGGAGCTGTTTGTAAAGGTTGATAAAGACTGGAGAGACAACGAAGCTGAACTGAAAAGGTTTGGGTACGAGGCGTAAGAAGTTATTACTTCTTCCCGAACAATTCGGAATGTGAGCCTAATCTGACCAACTCGATGACATTACTCTTCGGATCAAACCAAATTAAAAGGAAATCACTTTGGACATGACACTCGATGCAGCCTTTGTATTTGCCATGAAGCGGATGAGGCAGATACTCGGATGGGATGGGTTGCTCGTTTTTTATGAGTTTTAGTAATGCTGTGAGATCGGCCAGTTTCTTAGGCTGATGCTTATACCTCTTCAAATCCTTTCGGTATTGCGTAGTGGGTTGCAGCGTTTTCATTCCTCTTCTTCATTAAGAATATCATTCAGCATCTCATCAACATCTGTGTAAACCTTATTCCTGTTATGACCCGACATTGCCTCTTCTATCGCAGCTTTAGTGACTTCATTAGGCTCGTTGTAATAATAGTCCAATAACAGGCTCTCCAAAAAGTTGTTGAGTGTCCTGTTTGTTCTTTCGGCATCTTGTTTCATGAAATCCAGCAAGTCGGTTCTCAGACGGAAAGAGGTTTGTTTTCTTTGGATTGTTGTTGCCATAATAACTTAGTATTGCTGTTAATTGTGTGCAAAAGTAATACAAATAATTTGAATTGTGATACAAATTTGACAAAATTCTCTTGGAACTCTCCATAATTGCTTGCAAATCCCTACCTTTGCACCCGATTTTAAACTCAAAGCATTATGTCAAACATTGTAGCAATTGTGGGGAGACCCAATGTGGGAAAATCTACGCTCTTTAACCGTCTGCTGAAGCAACGCATGGCCATCGTGGAAGAAACGAGTGGCGTGACGCGCGACAGGCACTATGGCAAGAGCGACTGGAACGGAAAGGAATTCACCGTCATCGACACGGGCGGTTATGTGGTAGGGTCGGACGACATCTTTGAAGAAGAAATCCGCAAGCAGGTGGACTTGGCCATCGACGAGGCTGATGTCATCGTCTTCATTGTGGACGGTCGCGAAGGTCTTCATGTCTTGGATGAAGATGTGGCGGTTATATTAAGACAACAGAAAAAACCTGTCTTGTTGGCCGTCAACAAGATAGACGAGCCCAACAAGGAAGTGTTAGCCAGCGAGTTCTATTCCCTTGGTTTGGACGAGCCCTTCCCCATGTCAGCCATGACTGGCACAGGCACAGGCGAACTTTTGGACAAGATCTGCGAGCTCCTGCCTTCTGACACCACTGACTTCAATACCGACCTGCCGAAGTTCACCGTGGTGGGAAGACCCAATGTAGGCAAGTCATCCTTAATCAATGCCTTCCTCGGCACCGACCGCCATATCGTGACCGACATCGCAGGTACTACCCGCGATGCCAACTACACGCGCTACAACGCTTTCGGCATGGAGTTCATGCTCGTCGACACTGCTGGACTACGTAAGAAGAGCAAGGTGGAAGAAGACATTGAATTTTATAGCGTGCTTCGTTCCATCCGCGCCATCGAAGACAGTGACGTTGCCATCCTCATGCTTGACGCGACACAAGGTTTTGAGGCTCAGGACATGAATATCCTTCGCCTCATCGAAAAGAATAAGAAAGGTTTAGTGATGGTCGTTAACAAATGGGATTTGGTCGAAAAGGATTCCAATACGCACAAAGCTTACGAAGAGCTGATTCGTTCCAGAACGGCACCCTTCACCGACTATCCTATCATCTTCACCTCAGCCATCAACAAGCAACGTATCTATAAAGTGCTGGAGACCGCGCACAAAGTTTACGAGAACCGTGAACGCCGCATCCCTGTACGCGAGCTGAACGACAAGATGCTGGAAATCATCAACTCCGTGCCGTTGCCGACGGCCTCGCGTGGACGTTTCCTGCGCATCAAGTACATCACCCAACTGAAGAGCATCTCACCCCAGTTCATCTTCTTCTGCAACCTGCCGAAGGATGTGAAGGAGAACTACAAACGCTTCCTGGAGAACAAGATTCGTGAGACTTGGGACTTCAACGGCGTGCCGATTCAGTTGATTTTCAAGGAGAAGTAACAATTTGACAAGGGACTGCGGGACATGGGACACGAGACCATCGTCCCGCGTCTCGAAGTCTCGCGTCTCAAGTCAAAAAAATGGATACCGAAGAAAACATCGTCCGAATGGATAAATGGCTGTGGGCGGCGCGTCTGTTCAAGACACGTAGCCTGGCTGCTGATGCCATCAAAGGTGGCAAAGTGAAGATTGACGACAACCCAGTCAAGCCTTCTCGCGAGGTGAAGGTAGGCGATGTCATCCAAGTGCAAATCGAGCAACTCCACAAAGTGGTGGAAGTGAAAACCGTGGTTAAAAACCGCGTCTCACCCAAGCAAGTGCCCGAAGTCTACACCGACCTCACGCCCAAGGAGGAATACGAGCGCATTGAGTTCATGCGTGCCTACAAGGCCGAGTGGCGCGATAGAGGCGCAGGTAGACCGACCAAGAAAGAACGGCGGATGATTGAGAAAATGAAAGATGAAATGTAAAATAGCTCTTGTTATAGCTACAATCTAATTAGATGAAAGGACTTTTCTGGGGTACCATATTTCTCCCAATAAGCTCTTGCATTTTTTGGACTAATAGACATTTTGTTGGTGAAATTTTCTGGATTGCCAGAAAGCACTTATCATTGCGGAGAATATCATGATATGGTAAAAAATCCTACGGCGGAAGTATGTAATCCACGAGACGATAGCGGACTATGTCGAGGGTGTGAGACGGCTTAAATCCAAGGGCTTTAGGATATACGGTACTGTCATCGACGGGATGCGGAGACTCGCGCAAGCCCTTCTGTTCCCCAGTGCAGTTGTGTACGATATGGCCAAGTTCTGTTTCCGTACCGAGGTGAACGACTGGGTCACGGCTCTGGACGTTTACTTCAGCGGCGATGATGTCGAAAGCTTCACTTGACGCTACCACATCAGAGTTTGATTCCTTTCATTTTTCGACCGCTCGTGAGCTGAAATCCGTCGTCAGAGTCAAGGCGACATGCCACATCGGCGGCAAGGAGGCCAACGAGGTGTGCTACTATATCAGCAGCTTGCCGACAGACAGCCGCTTCAACATCTACATCCGTAATCATTGGGAGGTCGAGAACAAGTTCCACTGGACGCTCGACATGACCTTCCGCGAAGAACAGCATTGCAAGCGGAGCAAAATGGCCGCACAAAACATCTCACTCGTCAGGAAGTTCGCACTAAATATCCTCAAAAAGGACAACTCCAAGCTCAGCCGCGTAAACAAACGATTCGAGGCTGCATGGAATTGGAGCTATATGATGCAATTATTACAAATATGATGCGTTTGCCCTGAAAAAAATCTCATTTTTTTCTTGCATTTTCAAAAAAAGCCGTATCTTTGCAGTGTAATTATTCACTAACCAATCAATAGGAGAGACGCTATCGAAGGATTTATACCCTTTATTAACAAGCACTTACGTTGAGTGCACAAAGAAAGGGGGACCAGATGTCCAACATAGTGAAAAGCGACAAAGAACTGATTGAACACTACCAGGACGGTGATGTTCACAGTTTTGAATTATTGATTGGTAGATACCAGAAACAAGTTTATTCCTACATACTCACGCTTGTGAAAGACAAGCAGTTGGCTGACGATGTCTTTCAGGATACCTTCGTGAAGGTCATCCAGACCATCAAGTCGAAGGGCTACAAGGACGACGGCCGTTTCGTGCAGTTCGCCATGCGCATCGCGCATAACCTCGTCATCGACCATTTCCGCAAGGAGAACCGCATCCCCACGGTGGAGTCGTCGAGCGAGGACTACAACTACATCGACAACGTGCCGATTACCGACGCTTCGGTGGAGCAGGGCATGATCGTCGACCAGGTCCACTCCGACCTGCACCGTATGATCGCCTTCCTGCCCGACGAGCAGCGCGAGGTGCTTCGCATGCGCATCTTTGACGACATGAGTTTCAAGGACATCGCCGACGTCACCAACGTGAGCATCAACACCGCGCTGGGCCGCATGCGCTACGCCTTGATCAACTTGCGCAAGATGATGGTTGCCAATAATATGACCCTCACGTATTGACCCACGCTACTATGGCCTATGACTATGGCTTATGGCCACTTCAACGGCCGTAAAAGTGGCCATAGTCATAAGCCATCGGCCATGGTCAAAAAAGAAAACCGAAAAAAAGACAAAAAAACTTCCCCTGCGTAAAATAATATCGGAAAGGTTGCGTTTAAGAGGTAAAGTCTAACCTAAAAAACGCCTATGACAAATAGTTACACCTCTTACCCCTCATCCGTTGAAGACGCAGTGTTGGTATCACAAATTAAGGAGGTTTTCCGTAGGGAGAGCGAGCAACAGCAACCCAGCCGCAACGTATTGCGCTACCTGTTCGACTACGCCGCCGCCTACGAGTCGGTGAGCACCGGCCTGATGGGGCAAGTCGCCTTCATGAATAACTAAAGTAACAGGATGAAAAATGGAAGCCGCTAAGTGATTGGCGGCTTTTTTTGTTTCACCAGCCTGCCTTCTATGTCATTCCAGCAAGGGCAAATGGGTGAGAGGGAATCTATAGGAGGCAGGCGGTTATGAACGGTTTTAAAAAGCATAGATTCCATGCCCTCGCACAGCCTTTCGCAGGAATGACATGTTTTTCAAAACCTGCTTCAACCAAGGGGATAAAATACTGACATTATTAGGGTTATACACCTCTTTAAAAAATAAATAATTAATTATTTGGAAAGTGCGCGGAAACGCAGTAAATTTGCACGCTTTTATAAGAATCATCATATTTAAATTTCAAAACATAACACATTATGAACAAGCAGATTACATTAGAGCAGGCTGTCGAGAGAGTTCACGACGGCATGACGATTATGTTTGGCGGCTTCCTCGGCGTGGGAAGTGCCACTCAAATCATTGACGCCATCGTTGCGAAAGGCGTTAAGGACCTCACCATCATTGCCAACGACACGGCCTACGACGAAGTGGCCCACGGCAAATTGGTCAGCAACCATCAGGTGAAGAAGGCCATCGTGTCGCATACCGGCACCAACAAGCAAACCGCCATCCAGAAGAACGAAGGCACCCTCATCGTGGAATATGTCCCGCAAGGCACCCTCGCAGAACGCATCCGCGCCTACGGTGCAGGTCTCGGCGGCGTGCTGACCCCCACGGGTCTCGGCACCATCATGGCCGACGGCAAGCAGATCGTGAACGTTGATGGCAAGGACTACCTCCTTGAGAAGCCCCTGAAGGCTGACATCGCCTTCCTGCGCGCCAACATCGTCGATGAATTCGGCAACATGGTGTTCCTCGGAACTACCAACAACTTCAACCCGCTGATGGCCACCGCCGCCGACTATGTCGTCGTCGAAGCTGAAAAGCTGGTGAAGGTCGGCGAGATCAAGCCTGAGTGCGTGCATGCCTCAGGCATTTATGTCGATGCAATTTATGTCGAGAAATAATTGATAACTGGTTGTCTGGATTGCTTCGTTCCTCGCAATGACGCAAAGCGACAACTGAACAACTGAATAACTAACAACTGAACAACTGATAAATATGGAATACAGAACAAAGATCAGACTGCGCATGAGCGCAAAGGATGCCCACTACGGTGGCAATTTGGTTGACGGCGCCCACATGGTTCACCTCTTCGGTGACGTGGCTACCGAACTCTTGATTATGCGTGACGGCGACGAAGGCCTCTTCTGCGCATACGACATGATTGAATTCAAGGCCCCTGTCTATGCAGGCGACTTCATCGAAGCCGAAGGCTGGATCGACCGCGAAGGCAACACCTCGCGCCACATGATGTTTGAGGCCCGCAAGGTGGCCGTGGCCCGCCCCGACATTTCACCTTCAGCCGCCGACGAACTGGATGAACCCATCCTCGTTTGCCGTGCTTCGGGTACCTGCGTGACACCTAAGAATTGCCAAAGAAAGAATAAATAAGAAAACTATGGATAAACTGATCATCACTGCCGCCATATGCGGCGCAGAAGTCACCAAGGAACAGAACCCCAACGTGCCTTATACCGTTGAGGAAATCGTGCGCGAGGCCAAGTCGGCCGTCGACGCCGGTGCCGCCATCGTACACCTGCACGTCCGTTGGGACGACGGCACGCCCACCCAAGACCGTGGCCGTTTCCAAGAGTGCGAAGAGGCCATCCTGAAGGTGTGCCCCAACGTCATCCTCATCCCTTCGACCGGCGGTGCCGTCGGCATGACTCCCGACGAGCGTCTCCAATCGACCGACACCAACCCGTTGCCTGAAATGGCTACCCTCGACTGCGGTACCTGCAACTTCGGCGACGAGATCTTCGACAACACCATGCCGACCATGCGTGCCTTCGGCAAACGTATGATGGAGCGTGGCATCAAGCCCGAATACGAGTGCTTCGAGATGGGTCACCTCGACACCATCCTCAACATGGCCAAGAAGGGTCAGGCCCCTGGCGCTCCCATGCAGTTCAACTTCGTGTTGGGCGTGCCCGGTTGCACTCCCGCCACCGTCGCCAACCTCTGCTGGCTCGTGAACGGCATCCCCGCTGGTTCCACTTGGACCGTCACCGGCGTAGGTCGTCATGCCTTCCCGATGGCCGCTGCTGCCATCGCCATGGGTGGTAATGTCCGCGTGGGCTTCGAGGACAATCTCTACCTCTCGAAGGGCGTTCTCGCTCAATCGAATGGTGAACTGGTCGCCAAGGTCGTGCGCATCGCCAACGAACTCGGTCGCCCGATTGCTACTTCCGACGAGGCTCGCGAAATCCTTGGTTTGAAACCGCGCAAATAATAGAATAAGAAAGCACTTTCGAATACACAAAATGAAAACAACAAGAAGTTTCACTCTGCTCGCGCTACTGATGGTTTTTGCGGTGAGTTGCAATAATCAGAAGACTACAATCAATGGTCACGATTATGTTGACCTTGGTCTGCCGAGTGGAACTTTGTGGGCTACCTGCAATGTGGGTGCTGAAGTTCCAGAAGACTATGGCGATTATTTTGCTTGGGGCGAGACCAAAACGAAGGACTTCTATGACTGGGAAACATATAAGTATGCTAACGGCAGTTATAATATGATTACCAAATATTGCAACAATTCTTTATTTGGCAATAATGGTTTCACAGATACTTTGACCATCTTGCAGACTGATGACGATGCCGCGGCAGCCAATTGGGGCAATGGATGGCTCACTCCATCTTATGAGCAATGGTACGAGTTGCTGCAAAACACAACCAACAAATGGACTGTTTTAAACGGTATAGGGGGGAGATTGTTCACCGCAAAGAATGGACAAACACTTTTCCTGCCCGCTGCAGGTAACCGTTGGAGAAAAGAATTAACTGCTGGTTCATGTGGTTTCTACTCGTCTCGGTCGCGCCTTCGTACCAATCCGCTTGAAGCATGGGGTCTTGTTATTCTCTCTGAAGAATTAGACTACGACGAATTTTGTTATGTGGACTGTGATTATCGCCGAAATGGTTCCTCTGTTCGTCCTGTGTGTTCGAAAAAATGAAATACGACTCAAACAAAACAACAATTAAACAGTTAAACAATAAACAATTAAACATTAAACGCAATGCAAAAACATGGTAACAAATACGGTACTCACCGTGTAATCGAACCCGTCGGCGTGCTGCCGCAACCCGCTAACAAACTGAACAACAACATGGACGAGATTTGGGACAACGAGATCCTCATCGACGTGCAGACCCTGAATATCGACTCCGCTTCGTTCACCGACATCCACAACTACGCCAAGCAACAGGCTGGTCCTGGCGCAAGCGAAGAGAAGATCATGGAAGAGGTGAAGAAGGAGATGTTCCTCAACGTGGAACTGCAAGGCAAGCACCGCAACCGTCGTACCGGCTCTGGCGGTATGCTCCTCGGCAAGGTCGAGAAGATCGGTGACGCCCTGAAAGGCAAGATCGACCTGAAGGAAGGCGACCGCATCGCCACCCTCGTCAGCCTCTCGCTGACCCCGCTCCGCATCGACGAGATCCTCGCCATCCGTCCCGATGTTGACCAAGTCGACATCAAGGGTAAGGCCATCCTGTTCGAAAGCGGCATCTATGCCAAGATCCCGACCGACATGCCCGAGAAACTCGCTTTGAGCGCCCTCGACGTGGCTGGTGCTCCCGCCCAGACCGCCAAGTTGTGCCAATACGGCCAGACCGTCGTCATCCTCGGCGCCGGTGGTAAGAGCGGTATGCTCTGCGCCTACGAAGCCAAGAAGCGCGTCGGCGTGACCGGCTGCGTCATCGGCATCGCCAACAGCCCCAAGTCTACCCAGCGCATCAAAGACCTCGGTTTCTGCGACATCGTGGAAAGCGCTGCTGGCATGACTCCCGTGCAGGTTTACGAAATGGTTGAGAGACTGACCAAAGGCAAGATGGCCGACGTGACCATCAACTGCGTCAACGTGCCCGACCAAGAGATGACCGCTGTGCTCTGCACCAAGGATGACGGTATCGTCTACTTCTTCTCGATGGCCACCAGTTTCACCAAGGCTTCCTTGGGCGCTGAAGGCATCGGTAGCGACGTGAACATGATCATGGGTAACGGCTACACTAAAGGCCACGCCGAATTCACCCTGCAGGAACTCCGCGAAAGCCCCGAGTTGCGCAAGATCTTTGAGGAATTGTATGCATAAATAAGCTGTTAGCTATTAGCCATTAGCTGTTAGCAACGCCAACTGGCAGTAGGCTAACAGCTAATAGCTAAAGGCTAATTGCCAAAAGAAAAACAAAATGGCAGAATCAAGAAGAAAACAATTGTTCCCGAATGTCACCGACGCTGAATGGAACGACTGGAAATGGCAAGTGAAGAACCGCATCGAGACCCTTGAGGACTTGAAGAAATATGTGAAGTTGACCGCCGAAGAGGAAGAAGGTGTAAGAAAGACTCTCTCGACCCTCCGCATGGCCATCACTCCTTATTATTTGAGCCTCATCGACCCGAACGACCCGCATGACCCCGTCCGCCGTCAGTGCATTCCCACAGCCTTGGAGACCTATCAGTCTCCTGCCGACCTGCTCGACCCGCTGCACGAGGACGAAGACTCGCCGACACCCGGCTTGACGCACCGTTATCCGGACCGTGTGTTGTTCCTCATTACCGATATGTGCTCCATGTACTGCCGTCACTGCACACGCCGTCGTTTTGCCGGCCAGACCGACAACGAGTGTGGTCCCGACCGTATCGAGAAAGCCCTCGAATACATCGAGAAGACCGAGAGCGTGCGCGACGTGCTGCTTTCGGGTGGCGACGCCCTGATGGTGAGCGACAAGAAACTGGAATACATCATCTCGCGCCTGCGCCAAATCCCGCATGTGGAGATTGTCCGCTTGGGCACCCGCACCCCCGTGGTCTGCCCGCAGCGTATCACGCCTGAACTCTGCGACATGCTGAAGAAGTACCACCCCGTGTGGATCAACACGCACTTCAACCACCCGAACGAGGTGACGGCCGAGTCGCGTCGCGCTTGCGAGATGTTGGCCAACGCCGGTATCCCGTTGGGCAACCAGAGCGTGCTGCTGCGTGGCGTCAACGACTGCGTCCATGTGATGAAGAACCTCGTCCACGAACTCGTCAAGATGCGCGTGCGCCCGTACTACATCTACCAGTGCGACCTCTCGATGGGTCTGGAGCATTTCCGTACGCCCGTCTCGAAGGGTATTGAGATCATTGAAGGTCTGCGTGGCCACACCTCGGGCTTCTGCGTCCCGACCTTTGTCGTTGATGCTCCTGGCGGTGGCGGCAAGACTCCTGTCATGCCTCAGTATATCGTTTCGCAAGCTCCGGGCAGAATTGTGTTGCGCAATTTCGAAGGCGTCATCACGACCTACACCGAGCCGACCGAGTATCACAGCGAGTGCAACTGCCCTGAGTGCCAGGCTGCACGCGCCAAGGAACAAGTGGCTGCCGACAAGGCCGTGGATGGTGTCATCTCCCTGCTTGAAGGCGAGAGAATGAACATCGAGCCGAAAGCATTGAAGCGCCACGAGAGAAACCAAGAAAGAATGTAATAATGAAAAGGCTATTATTCATTTTTGCGATTGTCTCCATGTTGACGGGATGCTCCGTTACTAGGCATTCTGGAACAGCGAAGCCCGAGAATAATACAGGGGAGACAGCAACTTTGAAGGGTAGCGTTTGGGAAGATGAAACTGGAGAACCAGTAGTATATGGTAATGTAGTTCTTTTTGATGGGAAGGACAAAATGAGATATGGTACTGCTACTAATGAGAAAGGTGAGTATCAGATTGAAGGTGTCACTTATGGAAAGTATACTGTAAGATTTGTCGCACTTGGGTATGAAGATAAATTCATTCTTATTGACATCAAGAAAAACGAAGAGCAATTGTCTACTGGTTTGAAAGAAAAACACATTTTGCTTGATTGAAATGACCTTCATCGATGACATATTGAACTACGACAGCTTGTCCATCGTCGGCTTGCAGAAGAACACGGGGAAGACCGTTAGTCTGAACTATGTGCTCGACCGCCTGCCCGTCGAGAGGAAGCGCATTGCCGTGACTTCAATAGGCATTGATGGAGAGACCACCGACCAGGTGACGCGCACCCAGAAGCCGGAGATCTATCTGCGCCAAGGCATGTATTTCGGCACCTCCGAGATGCATTACCGCCAGAAACGCATCGTCTCCGAACTCATCGACGTGAGCGACGAAAACACCTCTTTGGGTCGTGTGGTGACGGCCAAAGCCTTGACAGGGGGCAAGGTCCTCCTGTCGGGGCCTTCGTCGTCGAGCGGACTGAAGCGTTGGATGAAAGACATGCACCGCGTAGGCATCGAACTCGTCATTATAGATGGGGCCTTATCGCGCATGAGCCTCGCATCGCCCGCCGTGAGCCAGAGCATGATACTGGCCACGGGTGCCGCGTATTCAACCAACATGAACACGCTGGTGCAACAGACCGCTTTCGTGGTGGACCTGATCAAGATCCCGCTGACGGAGGAATCCAACCTGAAACTGCTTATGCCCATCGAGAAAGGCGTGTGGTACATCGACGACGAAGGCGCGTTGCACGAATTGAGCCACATCTCCTCGCTGTCGCAAGACG
>JAEEGK010024881.1_pt1 | contig 12368 bp, 9 predicted proteins | sample 8958771 | NCBI WGS metagenome assembly JAEEGK01 (sample SAMN16246547, study PRJNA631951) | gut metagenome | biome: gut microbiome; feature: rumen; material: SC-attached | host: Bos | place: Iran: Karaj | collected 2018-10 | reverse complement strand
TCGTTCAAAAGGTGCAAATAATACTTTTTGTTATCACTTTTTTAATTCTCTCCGAAATTGGCTCTGTCTAGGTTTATAGTTTTACTGGACAGAGCCTTTTTTTTAATTAAAGATGCTGCAGGTGTATGTAGAATGCGTCAGGCAACACGGGAACTTAATTTGAAGATAAAACAAAAAATTATATTAATATCCTAAATCAGTGTTATAATATTTATGATGGAGAAAGAGAATATCTCAATTTTCGAATTGATGTCGAAACCGGAAAAAATTAATTTCGCATTTCAGCCGATTTTTGAAATTGAAAGCGGAAATATTTACGGCTACGAAGCACTCATGCGGCCTGCCCCTTATACGCCAATGGAAGTCATAGCTGAATATGCTCATCATGAACGACTGAATGAAATAGAAGAGTTTACAATCTATTATGCCGCAAAACAGTTTTTAGAGAACAAGCTCACAGGGAAATTATTTTTGAATTCCTTTCCATCAGCTTTTGTTTCTGATGAAATGATGGTGAAAGTTCATGAATTAGCTAAGCAAAGATTTAAAGGCCGGCTTGTTATTGAAATGCTTGAATACACAGAGTTTGACAGTCATGCTCATTATAAAAAGACTTCACAATTTGAAAAATCAAGGACTGGTCAGCTTATAGCAATAGACGACTACGGAACTGGAAAAAATATCGATGAAGAATGTATCAATTTTTATAATCCGGATATTGTAAAAATTGACCGTGCACTTATTTCAAATATCCACACAAATGTCACAAACCAGAAGGCATTAATTGATATCTGCAATTACCTGGAGAAAAAAGGAATCATAATTCTGGCTGAGGGTGTTGAAACTCAGGAAGAATATGATTACCTCAAAAAGTATCCAATAAAATTGATGCAAGGTTATTTCTTAGGTAAGCCTCAGGTTTTTAAGGATTATTCAAAATAGTTCACCTATCGCCTGATTGCAGATTTGCAAAAGTTCGTAAATATTATAAATATAATTTCTTGTTACTATTTATAAAAACACTTGCATCTCTGAAAACAATTCGCTAGTATTTCTTTAATGATTTTTGGAATTACTTTTTTTACATTTGCTTTTTTCTCATTTTTTGCCTTTTATTTTTTTGGCAAGAGATGTGTCGTACGAAAAGCATAGAATGTAGAAAATACAGCTGATACAAAAAGCGGTTCTATCTTTTCGGTAGAGCCGCTTTTTTTTTGGAGGTTTTGATTGAAGATTGCATATAGCGGAATCGAAGGAGCCTTTGCTCACATTGCGGCAAAGCGGATTTTTCCTACAGAGGAACTGATTTCGTATGGAGATTTTCGCTCGGCTTATGAGGCCGTTGAAAAAGGAGAATGTGACTATGCCGTTCTTCCGATTGAGAATTCTTATGCCGGCGAAGTTGGTCAGGTAACTGATTTGATGTTTCAGGGCAGCTTGTTTGTAAACGGAGTTTATACTCTGAATGTTATGCAGAACCTGTTGGGCGTAAAGGGTGCGACTGTTGAAAGTGTCCGCAAGGTTGTAAGCCATCCGCAGGCATTGGAACAGAGCTCTGATTTTATTATGGCTCACGGTTATACAACTGAAGAAGCTGTGAATACTGCAAGAGCAGCAAAGATGGTTTCTGAGCTCAAAGATATTAGTATTGCAGCGATTGCCAGTGAAGAAACAGCAGCCTTGTATGGGCTTGAAGTTCTTGAACGCGGAGTAAACGGATATCAGGACAACTCTACCCGCTTTGCAATTCTTTCAAAAGAAGAAGGCGTAAAAGTAAATACTGGTTCTGATAGCGGTACTTTTATTCTGATGTTCGCAGTAAAGAATGAGGCTGGCGCTCTGGTAAAGGTTTTGAATAAGCTTGGTGAGTTTGGCTACAACATGAGCGTAATTCACAGCCGCCCGCTCAAGGGGCTGGCCTGGAGCTATTATTTTTACATTGAGGCAGAAGGCGAATTCGGAACTGAAGCCTATAAGCAGATGCTTTCCGAGATGGAATATAGATGTAGTAAATTAAAAGTTTTGGGGAGGTTTTAAAAAATAGAAGGATAAGCTAAAAAATTGCTTTCGCAATTTTTTTTAACGCTTTTCAATCTATCACCGGCCGCCTACCGGGCGGCCTTACTCAGGAGGTAAATGAAATGAATATGGATTTTGAGCGTCGTTTAGCGATTCCTGCAGAGGTGAAGGAACAGTACCCTCTTTCGGGAAAAGTTGGAAAAATTGTTGAGGAAAAGAGAGCCGAGCTGCGTGCAGTTTTTGAGGGACGGCTTAACAAGCTGCTTTTGATTATAGGCCCCTGCTCTGCTGATAACGAAGAGGCTGTAATTGATTATATGAACCGTCTGGTGCCTGTTCAGGAAAAGGTGAAAGATAAGATTTTGATGGTGCCACGTATTTATACCAACAAGCCGCGGACCACCGGTGAAGGCTACAAGGGAATGCTTCATCAGCCGGACCCTAATCAGAAGCCGGACCTTTACAAGGGAATTGTTGCCTGCCGCCACATGCACATGCGTGCAGTAGAAGAAACAGGCTTTATCTTTGCGGATGAAATGCTTTACCCGGAAAATTATCAGTATCTGGATGATGTGCTTGGTTATGTTGCTGTTGGAGCGCGTTCGGTTGAAGACCAGCAGCACCGTCTCACAGCCAGCGGCATCGAGGTCCCGGTTGGAATGAAGAACCCAACCAGCGGCGACTACGCGGTTATGATGAACGCAATTCTCGCTGCTCAGCATCCTCATACCTTTATTTACCGTGGCTGGGAAGTTCACTCAGAAGGCAACGAGCACTGTCATGCAATTCTCCGCGGTTCAACAGACAAGCACGGAACTCATCAGCAAAATTATCACTATGAAGATCTGGTTCGTCTTTGTGATGCTTATGATGCACGCGAGCTTAAGAATCCGGCTGTCATCATTGATACAAATCACTCGAATTCAAACAAGAATCCTTTTGAGCAGCCACGTATAATAATGGATGTTCTTAATTCATGTCGTCACAGCGACCGTGTAGCAAAGCTCGTAAAAGGCTTTATGATTGAAAGCTACATCGAAGACGGCTGCCAGAAAATCGGTGAAGGTGTTTATGGAAAATCAATTACAGATCCTTGCCTTGGCTGGGAGAAAACTGAGCGCCTGATTTACGATATTGCAGAGAAAATTGTTTGATGATTATTTTTAAATAATGTGTTACAATTATTTAAAATACACATTTCAAAAAGAAAAACAGTAGATTATGAGAAAAATAGAAATACACGGAGGTTATAAACCCGTATGCTATACTCAATGCTCCCGGCTGCTTTCCTGGTTGTAAATGTGATATTGAACTGGGAATTGTTTAGGAACTATGGATTTAGAGCAAAGAATCCGGATAATCAGAATAAAGTTCATATTCTTTATAACAACTTCCTCCTTTCTGCAAACTGTTACTTTGTAGTAGATATGGTATGGGGTCTTTTTTATGAGCATCGTGACATACCGGAGCTTTTTCCATTCATATACTCTCTAACAGTCCTTTATTTTTTGTTCATGCTTCTAACCATGCTGACCTGGACCCGCTACCTTGTTGCATATATTAACAAGAGTGGCTGCGGCAGTATTATTCTGATTTATGGAGTATGGACAATGTTCATAATTGGCGTAATCTGTCTCATACTCAACCGCTTTTTCCATTTTATGTTCGCCTATACTGATGCACATGAATACATTGGAGAAACCGGGCGGAATATTTCTTTTTTACTTCAGATTTTATTTTATATCGTAATTTCCAGTTACATGCTCGTCATTGCTCATAAAACTTCGGAACAGAAAAAAATCAGATATATAGCTGTAGCTGTAACAAGTGTTGTCCTTGGTGTCTTTCTTACTCTTCAGATTTTCTTTGCTTTATTTCCATCTTATGCAATAGGTCTTGTAATTGGAATATGCCTGATTCATTCCTTTGTAGAAGCTGGTGAAAAAAAAGAAAAAGAAATCCATGATCACATTGCCTCTGCAATGGCGGAAGATTATGAAGCCATCTTCTACATAGACATAGAAACAAACGAATATCTGACATTTTCTAAAAGCCAGAAATATATGACACTTGATGCTATTGCTACAGGGAAAGATTTCTATAAAGAAGCCCTGGTAAGCATTGAAGATTGTATTTATCCTGAAGACAGGGAATATGCAAAGAGCTTTTATAATAAAGAAACAATGCTTAATAATCTTGAAGGAAAGCGTTTTTTTTCTTTCAAATACAGAGTTTTGATAAACAAGGAACCAAGATACTTTCTTTTTACCGCAATGAAAGAAAGTAATAATCAATATCTTATCTTCTATGAAAAAGATATTGAAGATGAACTTCAGGCAGAGAAAAAACAAAAAGAAAGCCAGAAGAAAACTATCACATTTACTCAAATTGCAGAAAGTCTGGCCTCTATTTATGACGTAATCTACTACATAAATATTGCAGATTCATCCTATGTATGTTATCAGGCTGATGATACTTATGGACAGCTGAAAATCAATAGATCCGGAGATGATTTTTATAACGAGTCTCTTGTAAATATATCTCTTATTATTCATGAGCAGGATCGTGAAAAACTGACTGAATTTATAAACAGAGACAACATGATTTCTACAATGGAAACTCACAAAGATTGCAGCATCAACTATCGAATGGTAGTTTCTGGTAAGGCTCAATATACCAGAATGACTGTTCGAAAAAGCAGTGACGGAACGCATTTTATTATCGGAATTGAAAATGTAGATGACGAAATAAAAAAAGAAAAACAGCATCTTAAAGAGCTTAACACCGAAAAGGAACTGGCAAGACGCGATGAACTTACCGGTATAAAAAACAAGACAGCCTATAAAGAGCTTGAAAAATCTATTCAGGGAAGCATTGAAAACAATACAGCAAATCTGGTCTTCGCAATTGTTGTTTGTGACACAAATAATCTTAAAAAGATAAATGATACCAAAGGTCATGCAGCAGGAGATGAATACCTTCGCGCCTCTTCAAATCTCTTATGTGATATTTTCGTTCACAGCCCTGTATTTAGAGTTGGCGGTGATGAATTTGTTGTATTCCTTCGTGGAAATGATTATGCAGCAAGACATGAGCTTATGGATAAGTTACGTAATCAAGTTCTAGAGAATAATAAAACAGGAACTGGAGTAGTCTTAGCTTCAGGAATGGCAGAATACATCCCTGAAAGCGATATCCTTGTTTCAGATACATTTAACCGTGCCGACAAAGCAATGTACGAGAATAAGAAACAACTTAAATTACTTGTCTAAAAGAAGATACATGGCATAACTCCTTTAGAAACTAAATTTTGCGTTTAGGCAAATGCTGCTCAAATCCTTGTAAGCTCCGTACTTCCCTTCTCGTTCCGGACCTGGAATAAAAATGAATGCTTTTATACCAACATTAATCTGATCTGAAATGCTGTAATTTATTGATGGAGAAAGCATGCTGTCAAAATCATTAAAACCTATAAGACCAGAAAAGTTAAGTTCCAGAGTTTCGTTTACAAGAGTCTTTGAAATACTTAGTGTTGCTCCATGTGTATATGCTTCTTTATGATTCGGAGATTCAAGACTTTCCATGACATATTCACAGTAATACTGAGCTGTGAGAGTCCAGCCTGTTGGCATCCAATCTATACCGGCGAGAGCAGAAATCTGATTTCGCTGAAGAGAGCCGCCATCAGCTTTTTGGAAATGTCTCTGAGGGAAAAAGGCTGTTTCAAGGCGAAGAACAGTTGCTCCAATTGGAAGCGCTGCATCCATACCAATCATCGTCATGCGCTTATAATTTCCATTTATGATTATACCGGAAGGAATTCCTGTTGCCGGATTTGCAGATTGCATTGAATATTCCATAATCGGTATATCATCCCAGCCATAGAAACCATAGAGAGAAAGATCGAGCAATGAAAAATATCCCGAAAGCTTTAAGCCGTATTCTCCGTTCCAGATTGCAAGCTCAGGCTTTTGGAAGGTACCTACATTAACAGGTAAAGAAAGAGACTGTCCATTTCCAATTGAAATTCTAATATTTGATGGAATGACATATTTTCGCAGACTATTTTTTTCTTCAAGAGGTAGTGCTGCCGGAGTAAAGAAAGGAACCCAATAAGCATCTGCTGTAAACTGATTTCCGCTTAAAGAGATTCGGATTGCATCCACTGCAAGCTTTGAATCATCTCCTGTCATTGCGGCAAAGCTGCTCATATCTGAAGGACATAAAACATTTGTGATGTCTATTCCATCAGCCTTACCCCAGGCAGCTTTCTGGCGGCCAATACGGATTCCCCAGAAGGAATCTGTATAATCCAGCCAGAGTTCTCCAAGAGAAAGGTCAAAGCCGTTTCCCAGATTTCCCGAAGAAAAGCCGCCGTTTATTGCGCCGGTTGCATCATAAGAAATAGTTGCTTCTGCGTAAGCAGAACTGTTCCCAAAATAAGCATCCAGCTTTCCAGTTAGGGAGGTTGTTCCTAGAGTAAAGCGGCCGGCATTTGCATCTTTGTCTGTCCAGGGAGCTCCGACTCCCCAGAGGGTTTCGATGTCTCCGGAGAACTCGGCGCCGCCTTCAGCTGTGAGCCCCGCAATGGTGAGAACTCCGAGCATTGTTATTAAAAGTATTTTTTTCATAAGAACTCCAGTCATGCTGAACTTGTTTCAGCATCTGATAAAGAAGATCCCGAAACAAGTTCGGGATGACAATTAACGTATACGCCCCTTCTCGAGCGCAGCTACGGTGAAGAGAGAATCATCGATGTCGCCCTCGTCGTACTGAATGTTCTTGCTTTCTATGAGCGACCAGGTGCCTGACTGAACATTTTCCATCTTCATTTTCTGAGCAGTTGTAAAGCCTTTGATAGTTGTAAAGTCTGTGCAAGTAAGAACTCGGTGAAGTGTATCCTGGCGGTCGTAGAACTCACATTTGCGGAGAATGTAATCTGCCTTGCCAATGTAGCTGATAAAGCGAGGATCTTTTTCTGTGTGTTCCTTACTGATGCATTCAACCTTGTAGCAGGCAACTCCATCAACTGATTCTTCACCAAGAAGATTATAGTCATATTTGTTCAGGCTGCGGTCTCCCATATCCTGATAAGTAAAGTCTGTTCCCATAAAGCTACCTTCGCTCTCGCTTCCACTTGAAGCAATACGTCGGGTCTTTTTCATTGCAGGCATGTAAAGCCAGTTGTCAGAATCCTTATCTTCTTCTTCGTAATCAAAGGTAAGATAGCCGGTTCCTGCAACATCTTTTGGTGTAGTGAAAACGATAACGCTTTTTTCTACATCACCGTAATCCTTGCTCTTCATAATCACTTCGCGGATTCGGTCTGAACCTTTCTTTGAATGAATTGTGAGAGTAGCAGTTGAAGAAGAAGTTTTAGGCTCCGCAACTTCATCTGCTTTTTTCATGATGTCGTAACCGGTTTCTGCATTAAGGGCTGCGACCATAAGAATTGTTGAAATCATAGATAAAATCTTTTTCATAGTGTATCTCCTTATATTTTGTGAACGCCTCGATAAATCTCGGCGAGCCATTTTTTCGATAATCCTAAAATGACCCTGTCGGCTCATTTTTTAACGGATTTTCGATTATAGGCATTACCAAACGGCTTAGTGATAAACAAGAGCACTGGTGTCAATGTGTAGTCGGCAATCAGTGCGCTGCCGAGACCTACAATCGAAAGCCAGCCTATATTTACGAGAACAGTCATTGTGGATGTAAGGAAGATTCCAAACATTGCACAGAGGATGACGGTTGTCATAATCATTGTTTTTCCGATTTCACGGTATGAGTTCAAAACTGCCGAACGATAGTTTCCTGTAAGCTCAAAGTGATATTTAATATGATTTGTAAAGTGGATTGTATCATCAACCGCAATACCAAGAATCATTGGCATTATCATTGCGGTAATCATGTCGAGGTTTACTGCGGCATACCCCATAATTCCACCGATAATTGCAATCGGCGCAACGTTTGGAATCATTGCGATAAAGCCTGTTCGGAAGGAAGTGAAAGCAATAATCAGCAGAAGCAGAATTACCAGCAGCGAAGTTCCAATCGAACGGATAGAACCTCGAACCAGCTTGCCGTTCATCTGCGCATACTGAACAACCTCACCTACTACACCGGCGTTCGATGCATCGGGGAAGAGCTCTGCACACCATTTTTTAACATCTTCGAGGTTGCGGACAATTTCTTCTCCATCATAACCACTAAGTTCTATGTGAAGGTAACCGGCCTTAAAATCTTCACTTACATAATTGTAAAGATCGTTTCCACCAGAGATTTCGTAAAGGAACATTTCCTGGCTTACAAGATCCTGGTCATCCGGAATTACATAGGCTGCAGGATCATCACCATTGAGAGTGCGGTTCATTTCCTTTACAACCTTTGTTACAGAAGAAACACGAGGCTTTCCGTTTGAAACTTTTGTTGAACACAAGGTTCCGATGCGAGCTGCCAATTCATCCATATTCTTCAGAACCTGCGGATTTTTGAGGGCGTCCTCTTCCTGATACTCAACAAGCACTTCATAAGAGTACTGGCTTCCAAGCTGGCTGCGGGTTATTTCCATGAGGCGGTGAATGTAAGGTGTTCGCTCTCCCATCATATCCGCATAATTCATGTTTACCTTGATTTTGAAAATGCCAGGAATTACGGCAAGAATTACCGCAGTTCCCACAACAATGGTAATCCACTTTTTATTGAGGATTGATTTTCCCATTGCTTCTACACGGAGGTCAGAACTTGTTGAACCTTCATTCTTTACAAAGTCAGGATCCGGCTCCTGATCTTTTCCAAAGCTGTAAAGGCAAGGAAGCAGGATGATTTCAAAAATGAAAACTGCAAGAACGGCTGCGGCAGTAATACCACCGACCCAGCGCATAGGTCTGATGTTTGCAGAAAGGAAGGAAAGCATACCAGCCATTGTTGTAATTACTGTAAAGAAGAGAGCCCAGCCGGAATCGCGGATTCCCATAACAATTGATTCTTTTCTCTGACCGGTTTTTCTGAAGTACATCTTAAAGCTATTGATGTAGTGAACTGCATAACCAACCGCAAGGGCCATAGCAAGCAAAACAGTTACCATAATCATGGTGTTGTTACCTTTGATATTCATCCAGGCAGAAGCACCAAGTGTTGTCGCAAGAGCGCCAATAGTTGCAATTGAAGGAACAACTACACCTCGTAAAGAACGGATGAAGATAATCAGAAAGATAAGCATTACGATAAAGCCTAATGCGATTCGGCTTACGCACTGCCAGACAATTGCCTTCTCCTCTTCATATTCTGTGTAAGAAAGTCCTGCCGGGCGAATCTCCCATTTGTCTGATTTATATTTAGGATCATTAAAGATTGCCATTGCAGGAGGTGCGATTTTTTCCATTGCCTGGTCAAGGTTTTCTGAATACTGCTCAAGATTTACAATAAGCCAGGTTTCTGTGCAGTCATCGCTTACAAGGTTATTTACGATTGACTCGCGGCTCATTATAAAGGCCTTTTTTTCTGCAAGCTCTGAAGGGTCTGTTGGAACACCGTCTTCGAATGGACTTGTAACTTCAAAACCGTCTTCTGTTCCGATTGGAAGCGAAAGCTCCATAAGCGAGGTGATACTACCGGCATAAGGAACATTATTCAAAAGGTCATCCCCAAGCTCGTCTATCATCTGCAAAACTTCCGGGTCAAAAACATCGTCAGTTTTAATGTGAGCCAGAAGACTATCTGTAGAACCAAAAATACTTTCAAAGTGATCCTGATTTACTTTTGTAGTTTCCCAGTCGTCAAACCAGTCTTCTTCGCCGTTATCGAGCTTTAGACGTGGAAGCCCAAGACTGCAAACTATTGTTAGGATTAATAAACCGATAAGGAAGCCCCATCGATGCTTTACTTCAAAACGACCAAACTTTTCAAACCAGTCATTAATTTTAGTGACTTTCAATTTTCTTCTCCTTTGATAACATCGTTATCTAATAACACTGTTATCATAATGATAACGATGTTATCTTGTCAAGTAAATTTGGTAACATTGTTATCTTTTTATTGACAAAGCAAGGCTGCAAAATATAAAATAGGTTATCGGGTCAAGCCTGATAATGACAGGACAAAAGTGGCTGAATCATCTATAGAAACTAAGAAAAAGCTTCTGGAAAGCGCTAAAAAGGAATTTCTCGAAAAAGGCTTTATGAACGCCTCTCTGCGTACTATTGCCGCTAATGCCGGCGTGACTACAGGCGCAATGTACCGTCATTTTAAAGATAAGGATGCCTTTTTCTGCGCTCTGGTAGATGATGTTATAGATTATGTAAACAAGATGGTTATGCTTGCTGATACTGACCACCATAAGCTGTTTGATCAGATGGCCATCAAAAATCACATGGCATTTGAAACTGAATCTGCAAGTCATCTTATTGATTATATGTATGAAAATTTCGATGCTTTTACCCTGCTTCTTACAAAATCAGCAGGCAGTACCCACGAGCATTTTCAGGATGAAATCTGTGATTTATACACAAAAAACTTTGATAGAATCTATAAATGGATGTACAAAAACAAGATTGCAACAAAGAAAATCCCGCAGATGACAGTTCACACAATTGCTTCAACCGTAATCAACGCTTACTGCGAAATCATTCTTCATAAAATGGAGAAAAAAGATGCCCTGGCCTTTATGTATTCCATCATAGAATTCACAAATTACGGCTGTATGCACACAATGGGCATCAAATATTCGGATACAGAATAACCCCTATGCTTAAATCCACCATCTCGTTGTAAAATTATTAGATTGGAGATAATAAGTTTATGATGAAATACATCAATATAACCTTAGAAAGCTACAATATATTACTTGGACTTATCTTCTTTATTTACATCATTTTACGTCACCAATACAACGATAAGGCTCAGGGTTATTTTATACATATTATTCTTGTAAACGTTCTAATGGCCACAGCTGATATAGGCAGATTTGTTTTTACTGGAAGGAACAGCCCAGCAAGTAACGTTTTATACCCCATCTCCATATTCCTGATATTTTTTACTTCCTTCGCAGTTCTGATTACAATCGCCATAGAAATCCTTATTTATACCAATCAGAAAAAAGGAAAATCAATTGTAAACGTTACAATGATTGTGACCTCGGCAATTTTTGCAGTATGTCTGCTTCTCAATCCTTTTACAGGTATTTTTTACAGGCTTCAGGCTGATAATACAGTAAGCAACGGGCCTCTCTATCTTTTATACTTCCTGCTTGAAGCTTCCCTCTACATTTCGCTTTTTATTTATTTTGCCATGAATATTTCAAGGCTTAGCAAAATAAAAACTATTACGGTTCTCATCTTCCTGCTTCTTCCCCAGCTTGCGCAGATTATTCAGAAGATTAAGCCGGGCATTTCTCTTGTACCTACAGCCATAACAATAAATTTTATTATTATGTTCCTGGTTGCAAACCTTAAGCTCGAAGAATCTCTGGATTACACAGAGGTTGAACTGGACGAAAAGGCAAGCGAACTGGACCAGAAGGTTTCCGAGATTCAGCGTTCTAAGCTCGAAGTAATCAAAATGCAGAATCATACAATCGAAAGCCTTTCCAACCTTGTTGAAAACCGCGACGAAGATACGGGTGAACATGTCCGCCGAACCAGAGCCTACGTTGAGCTTCTTGCAGTTCAGCTGATGAAAAACAACAAATATTCTGATGTTTTAAATCCCCGCTATATCAGATTCCTTAAGCGTGCCGCACCTATGCATGATATTGGAAAGATTGTTGTACCTGATGCAATTTTGAAAAAGCCGGGCCGTCTTACAGAAGATGAGTTTGCGCAGATGAAGCGCCATGCCTCGGAGGGCGGTCGTATTGTTCATGAGATTCTTGATGGCTACGAGAATCCTGAATACATTCAGATTACGGCAGACATTGCAAAACATCATCATGAAAAATGGAATGGAAGCGGTTACCCGGATAATCTCAAAGGAGAAGAGATTCCTTTATGCGCAAGAATTATGTCCATTGCAGATGTTTTTGACGCGCTTGTTTCTCCACGAATCTATAAATCTCCAATGAGTTATGAAGAAGCCTTTAATATTATCAAAGAAGGCAGCGGTATCCATTTTGACCCGGTTATTGCCGAAGAATTTCTAAATATTAAAGAAAAAGCTTCTGCTGTAAATGAAAGCTTTAAGGGTACTATGTAATTTTGTATTACATTATAAAACTTACCCCAGCGCCACATCCAGAATCATCATCAAAGCAAAGCCCAGCATAAAGGTGATTGTACCCCAGTTGGAATGTTCGCCTTCTGCCATTTCAGGTACAAGTTCTTCTACAACAACATAAATCATAGCTCCAG
>JAEEGK010024880.1_pt1 | contig 12368 bp, 6 predicted proteins | sample 8958771 | NCBI WGS metagenome assembly JAEEGK01 (sample SAMN16246547, study PRJNA631951) | gut metagenome | biome: gut microbiome; feature: rumen; material: SC-attached | host: Bos | place: Iran: Karaj | collected 2018-10 | reverse complement strand
AATTGCTCCTGACATTAAACTATTTAATCTAGGCGGAGCCACAGAAACAAGTGTATTTAATCTTATGCACTTGATTACAGAAGATGATTTGAAGCGCGGCTTGATTCCATATGGAAATCCTATATGGAATACAAAGTACTGGATATTAAATGATAATTTAGAAATCATGCCTACAGATTGTGTCGGGATGATATGCAATTCTGGTATCAATATTGCCAGAGGCTATTTAGATGATGGTGCAACAAATAAGAGTTTTATAAATCCTTCTACACTTGATGAACGTATATATATTACGGGCGACTTGGGGAGACTGAGTAGTGATGGAGTATTCGAAATTGTTGGGCGAGAAGACCAGCAGGTAAAAATCAATGGTGAAAGAATCGAAATATCTGAAATTTCTTCTACAATTGCTCAATATGATTCCGTGAAAGAGTGCGTTGGATTGGTAATAAATGATACAGTGCTTGGGAATGAAAGTAGAATAGCAGCTGTTTTAACATTACATGGTGGATGCGATTCTTTTGAGGTAGATAATATAAAAGAACATGCTAAGCGGAAGTTGCCAAAGTATATGGTTCCAACAATTTGGAAGGTGATGGACAAACTGCCTCAAACACACAACAACAAGATTGATAATAAGTTGTTGATAAAGATGTGTAGAGAAGAACTGAACGCTAATTATGATATTGATGACGGAGAGGGAATTGAAACAAATATTATTAAAATCTGTAGTGGTATTTTAGAAACAAAAACGCTGGATGTCCATGCCAACTTCTTGGAATATGGAGGTCATTCGTTACTGATAATAAAGCTGTTACAGGCTATTAGAGATACTTTTAAAGTTGATATATCTTTTGTTGAATTTTATGAAGAGCCGACTATAGAATTTTTGATAAGAAAAGTCAAAGAGAGAGAATCATTGGTTGGAGAAGAGGACTTTTCGCACAATTTTGTGGAAGAAAAAGACAAGCGATATGATACATTTCCAATGAATGATATGCAAATGTCTTATTATTTAGGACAGACAGAAACGAGGCTTGGAAAAACACCTACACATATGTACATGGCTATAGATGGTGGAAATTTGGAGGTTGATAGATTTCAGTGGTCATTAAACAGGCTTATAAAACGCCATGAAGCACTAAGGGCCATTGTATGTGGCGATGGTGAACAGTGCATTCTAGAAAATGTGCCAGAATATGTTGTCGAAACGATTGACATATCAAGTCTTTCTGAAGCTAAAAAACAAGAATTTTTTGAAGAAAATGCTAAGGAAATGCTTTATCAGGTAAATGATTTAAAAAGTTTTCCAAATTTTAATGTAAAGGCGATAAAAACAAGCCGTGCATCATTTACGATATGCGCTGTCATCAATTGTGTGATGGTTGATGGTGGAAGTATTTCTGTATTAGAGGATGATCTTATACGTATCTACAATGGCGAAAAATTAGAGCCAATAGAGATATCTCTTAGAGATTATACAAACAATGTATTGCGCATAAAGGAAACCAAACAATACAAGAAGTCCATGGATTACTGGATGAGTCGTATTGATACTATCCCTGATGCTCCGGCGCTAAACGTTTCACTAATAGAAAAAAACGATGTATCATCTAAGGTTTATCATAATAATACATTTATTTAAAAGGAAATATATCAAAGATTTACTGAAAATACGAGAAAGCATCATATTACTGCAGTTACGGGACAAATATTAGCATATGCTTTGGTTCTATCGAGGTGGAGTGGAAGCCTACACTTCACAATTAATATACCATCATTTAATCGAGTGTTTTTACACGATGATGTCCCAAACCTTGTAGGAGAATTTGGTTCATTGCTTTTTCTTGAAGTAAATATATTAAAGGAAGATTCGCTTAAGGTTCTAGGTAAAAAAATACAAAGGCAGTTTATAGAGGATTTGGATCATCATCATGTAACAGGTGTCGATGTTTTACGTAATTATGCGGAACAGGGACGACAGTGGAATATTCCGGTGGTCTTTACAAGCGTGACCGCGCAAGATGATCGTTCAATGAGTCGGTCTGACCATGAGATGCTTGATTGGATGACTCAATCATCAAAGGTCTGGATAGATTGCATAGCAACTGAAAAAGCGGGGGGACTAGAATTTGTTTGGGATAGCTGCGAGGGAATTCTAGACAAAAAACAAATTAGTGAAATGTTTGAAGCATTCAAAAAGGAAATAATAAACCTTTCTGACCCTGAAGCATGGGAAAAAAATATATTAGAAAGCGTGCCTGCTCCAAATCAAAACCTTGTTGAAAAGCTAAATCAAACAGAAAAAAAATGGGAAACACAGCCACAGCTATTGCATTATGGATTCTACAAAAACGCAGTGAAAAATCCACAGAAGACTGCATGTATAACGAGTGGTGAAAGAGTTAGTTATGGAAGAGTGCATGAATTGGCGTCAAATGTGGCAGCAGAGTTGCTAAAGAAGTCAAATTCACACGAAGAGCATGTGATCATTTGTATGAGTAGAGGTTATCAACAAGTGGCCGCTGCACTTGGTATCCTATATGCACAGAAAGCATATCTTCCAACAAACATCGATTGGCCTAAAGAGCGAATTTCAAAGATTATCAAGAAGGCTGATGTTAAGGTGGCGATTACCACAAGAAGTGACTATAGCCTTGTGCGAAAGCTGGTTAATAAAGAGGTGGAAATTCTTGTATTAGAAGATTGCAAAACAGATAAGCTCTTTGAAATTAATGAGGCGCAAGAACCATCAGAAATCGCATATACGATTTTTACATCAGGGTCGACGGGAGAGCCTAAAGGTGTAGTTATAGAGCATCAGGGCGCAGTCAACACGATTTTGGATGTAAATGATAGCTATAACATAAATGAAAAGGATATAGCATTTTCACTGTCTGAAATATGTTTTGATTTGTCAGTATATGACATTTTTGGGCTTTTGAGTGCGGGAGGAACAGTATACATTCCAGATTCGCAAGAAAAGCTAAAAGTTGATGGTTGGGGCGAGATTATAGAAAAAGAGAAGATAACTGTTTGGAATACAGTTCCAGCACTTGCCGAGATGCTTACAGATTATTATTTGGCAGAAAGTAAGAAGCTTCCAGAACTGAGAATATTTATGCTCAGCGGAGATTGGATACCACTAAAATTGCCAGATAAAATCAGAGAGCTTAGTGAAAAAGCTGAGATAATAAGCATGGGCGGAGCTACAGAAGCTTCAATTTGGTCCATTTACTATCCAATTAAAGAAGTTAATAAGGATTGGATTAGTATACCATACGGATATGCGATGGCTAATCAGCAAATGTATGTACTAAATGATGCAGGGCAGATTTGTCCTGAGGGAGTTCCTGGAAATATATATATAGCAGGAATAGGACTTGCAAGAGGTTATCTAAATGACGAGGAGAAAACAAAAGAGAGCTTCACTTATCATCAATACCTAAACAAGAGAATATACCGCACTGGAGATATGGGTAAATATCGAGAGGATGGAAGTATAGAATTCTTGGGAAGGTTAGATGGACAAGTAAAAATAAATGGCTATCGAATTGAATTAGGAGAGATAGAAAGCGCTGCAGCGGAATATGAAGGCGTAGGCGAAGCGATTGCAACAGTAAAAGATAAGAAGATAGTGTTGTACTATACCGCAGAAGCAAAGTTGCAGGAAGAAAATCTTTCAAAAGCTATAGCTCAAAAAGTACCTCATTACATGATTCCAGATATATACGTACAGATAGAAGAGATACCACTTAGTGAAAATGGAAAAGTAGATCGAAAAAAGCTTCCTAAAATAGAAATCAAGGAGGAGATAGAAGAAAAACAAGAGCCAGTTGGAGAAAAAGAAAAACAGCTAGCAGCGATATACAAAGAGATACTAGGCAATAAAGAGATATATAGGAATACAGATTTTTTTGCAGCTGGTGGAAATTCGGTGCTAGCAATTCGTCTGATTGCAAAGATAAAAGAGGTATTTAGCACAAAGATATCAGTTATGGATATATTCGAATATGGCAATCTCTGTGAACTCGCTAGCAAAATAGAAGATGCAGCACCATATGCAAATAGCGAGAAGAATATAAACATTATAGAGCGATATTCGGACATGAAGTTCCCACTATCCTATGCACAGGAAAGCATGTGGATTGAGTGCGTGATGGAGCATTCATCAAGACATACGTTGGCGGCTTATGTAGATGTGAGCGGTGTGTTAGATGTTGAAGATATGGAAAGAGCATTGAATAAAGCTGTACAGTACTACGATTTAACTAAAGCGGTTATAAGAGTAGATGACAATTTTGATCCATATTTAACATTATTGAAGGAATCAGATTATAAGCTTAACTACAAAGATATTAGTGAGGTCGAGAATAAAGATTTAGAATTGGCAGACATATGTAAAAAAGAAGCCGAAACAATTTTTGACTTAGAAAATGGACCGTTATGCAATTTTAGCATTATAAAAGTACGGGAAAAAGAATATCGAATTCTTATAGCAATGCATCATATTATTTCAGACGACATCTCGCTTCACTTGTTTATGCAAAAGTGGCTCGATAGCAGAAATATAGTAGATGAAATAAGTAACGATTCTAATGCTATTGGCGCTAGCACTCAAAAGTATATAATGCATGGAATTAGCGAGAAAGACAGAGAATTAGGTCTAGAAGAAAAAGAATATATGGAGCAGCTCATTGTAAATAGCCAAATGTTAAAAATACCAGGCACTGTATATACTGAGCGAACGATGCTAGAGAGTGCTTATTTTAGCGTGGAGTTGGATGAGTATTTGTATAAAGCTTTTAAGCAGATTTGCGCAAAATACAGAGCATCATTATATATGGGCTTTTTGGCAGCATTTCTCATTATGTTGCAAAGAACAAGTCATGAGAAGCATATAACAGTTGGAACTCCGATTTCGTCTAGAAGTTCAAATGAAATCGATGTAATGGGACTGATGATAAACATGGAATTGGTTCATGCAGAGCTAGAAATCGAAAAAGACAGCTTTTTATCAATACTAGAAAAAATATATCCATTGATTATTGGATATGTAGATAAGAAATATATACCATTTTCAAACTTATTGAGGAAGCTTAATGCAGATGATGCCAAGAAATATATACCACACCATATTGTATACAACTACCTTGAAAAGCAGGAGTTTATCAATATGGATTCAAAAATTAAGCTTGGAGAATTGCAATATATAAATAATGTAGTAGGGCATAATTTCGGCCTGACTGTAAAGGTTGAAAAAGAGAAGTGCCATTGCATTTTCTCATACAAACCTCAATATATCGAATCGTCTATGGTTGATGATTTGGCGAATAGATTTATACAAGTTCTTACTCGAATTGTAGACAATCCAAAAGAAAAAATAATGTTAGGAGTTGAAGAAAGTGATTAACATAACGGAACAAATATACCCAGTAGGTGAAAGACCCCCGCTAGGGACCATCCCTAAACAAATGTATGCATGGACGTTGAGGAGTGAACGATTAGGCGAGCCGATTAAAGCTTTTCAAAAGGAATTAGTTGACGTACCTGAGTTAAAAGAAAATGAGCTTTTGATATTAAATGTCTGTTGTGGGATTAATTACAACGGAGTGTGGGCAGCATTAGGAAAACCAAAAAATGTAGTAACATCGCAGAGCAAATATGATTTGCCTCATAAGGATTATTTTATATGTGGTAGCGAATCTAGTGGAATTGTATATGCTGTCGGAAGTGCGGTGGCAGATTATAGAGTTGGAGATGAGGTTATCTGTATAGGTATTCAGTTTGATGATAAATGCGAAGAGTATATCAAAAAAAAGGATCCACGAGTTAGCCCAAGCTTTAGGATATGGGGTTATGAAGGAAACTGGGGTGCCTTCGCTCAATTTTCAAAGGTATTGGATATTCAGTGCATTAAAAAACCTAAAAATCTAAGCTGGGAAGTTGCCGGCGCATGTGTCGCTACAGGTGCGACCATACATAATATGTTCTATCACTGGAAAGGTAATGAGTTGAAAAAAGACGATGTTGTACTCGTGTGGGGAGGCAGCGGAGGTCTTGGAATAAATGCAATCACGATGGCAAAATCAGCAGGTGCTATACCAGTTGCTGTTGTTTCTAGCGATGATAGAGGTGAGTACTGCATAAAAAAGGGCGCAGCTGGCTATATAAATAGAAAGAACTATCACCATTGGGGAGAACTTACTGAAGAAATTGTTCAAGATACTAGAAAATACAATGCTTGGTTAAGAGAAGTTATTAGGTTCAGAAAAGAATTCTACAAAATTATAGGAAAACGAAAAGATCCAGATATTATAATTGAACATCCTGGAAAAGACACTTTGCCAACATCAATATTTCTATGTAGCAAAAAGGGGATGGTTGTGCTGTGCGGTGCATCCAGTGGATATCTAGGGAGTTTGGATTTGAGATATCTTTGGATGTCAATAAAACGATTGCAAGGTTCGCATGCAGGTACTAGGGAAGATATCCTAGAGTACCTAGGAATGATAGAATCAGGCGCTGTAAATCCGGGGATTGATAATGTATATAGCTTTGACGACATAGCCATATTACATCAAAAACTATATAAAAACGAAATGGATCGCGGCAACGTAGCTATTAGATTTTTAAAGGAAGGCGGCAAATAAAATGTCTATTTTAAAAATTAATAATATGACAAAGTCATACGGGGAAAACAAAGTTGTAAATGGATTGAGCGTGAATGTTAACAAAGGGGAAATATTTGGACTTTTAGGTCCCAATGGAGCCGGTAAGAGTACGACAATCAATTGTATCATGGGATTAATTGGTTTTGATGATGGAACAATTGAGTTCGAGGATGGTCAGAGCATTAATAAATGGCAGAAAAACATAGGATATGTCCCACAGAATATTTCCATTTATATGGATTTAACAGCAAGAGAAAATGTTTCATTCTTCTGCTCTTTATATGGCTTTAAAGGTGATGATTTACAAAAGAGGGTTGATTTTGCCTTGGAATTTGTTGGCTTAACAGAAGCAGCTGATAAGAGGGCAAAGGAATTTTCAGGTGGTATGCAAAGACGTTTGAATATTGCATGCGCAATTACTCATTCACCAAAGCTTATCATTATGGATGAACCGACTGCCGGGGTGGATCCTCAGTCGCGCAATCATATTCTTGATAGCGTAAAGAAGCTAAATGAAAAAGGTATTACTATTATATACACTTCGCACTATATGGAGGAAGTGGAGTATTTATGTGACAGGATATGCATCATGGATCACGGAAGGGTGGTCACTCAAGGTAGTAAGGACGAAATCAAAAAAACGGTAGGAGATGATGTAGTTATTGAAGTAAATATTTCCAAGGAACTTGAGAATGATACAAAGCTAAAAGAGGCAATTACAAAAATATCCGAAGTAAAATCTTATGAGAAGATATCTTCATATACATTTAATATCACTGCTGATAAAAATGATTTTATTATCGCAGATGTTGTGAAAATTTTTAGTACTCAGGGATATGATATTACATCAATTGACACACATGCACCAACATTGGAATCGTTATTCCTTTTAGTCACAGGAAAGGAGCTTAGAGATTAAGTATGTTGGAATTCTATAAAAAAGAAATGAAACTCTTATTTCGAAATAAAGTAAGTGTAATTATGATGTTTATTGCGCCTATAGCGCTTATTCTTCTAATGAGTTACGCATTTTCGGAATACATGGGTGGCAAACAAGAGCTGTTCGATGGCGGGAAGCTTTACTATTACATGGATGATACGACAACAGATAATTCTAAAATTTTTTCAGAAGTAAAAAAAGATATTTCTGAAGAGTTTAATATCACTTTTGAAGAGATAACTGATTATGACAAAGCCGTAGCAAGTGTAAAAAAGCAGGAGGCATACGGAATATTAACAGTAAAAGCGGATGGTTTTGATTATTATCGTTCTGAATTTAATGAAACATCCGAAGGGCAATTAATTAGGCAGGCTCTTATCGCTAAGTTAGATGATGTTTCCAACTTTGACGCTAGAGAATCAGACGTAGAAATCTTCATTTTAAATGGTTCAAGAATGGGCGCGAAAGAATATTTTTCCATTGTAGAGTTGACTTTGGTGATGATGTATATCTCGTTTATTATTGCCAATAGTTTATATACGGAGTACGAGGACAAAACGCTCAATAGAGTAATGGTATCAAAAGCTAAGCTTTCAGGTCTCTTGGGCGGCAAACTGCTTGCAGGATTAACCATAGGAATTATACAAATTACAGAGGTTTATTTATTTACGACATATATTTTTGGTTTGAATTGGGGCGACAAAACACTTTATATGTTTTTAGAGTATGGAATGGTAGCACTGTTTAGCACTTTGGTAGGCATTTGCGCAGGGTATCTTATACGTAATAAAGATTTGCTAGATATGATAGTTCTTATGAGTGCAATTTTAGTTGCATTTTTGGGAGGAACTTTTACACCGCTTTCGTCATTACAAAGTTTTTCTTTTATGAGGACTATTATTCGTATAAGTCCATTGTATTGGACTAATAATTCGTTGATTGAATTATATGCAGGAAGTGTTTCAAATAGTTTTTATTATTCTGTTCTGATACTTGGATTGCTGAGCTTAATTCTAGGAGGAATTTGCATATTGGCATCAACAAAAAAGAGAAAAACCATTAATTAGATCTGAGTGGAGGTTGTCGTGTTAAATATAATAAAAAGTTCGTGGAAAGTTTTTATGCGAAATGCAGATTATGCTGAAGTAATAGTTGGACCTTTACTTATGCTTTTGATCTTTTCATTCATTTTATCATTCGCCAAAGAAAAGGTAGTTGGTATTACTTCAGGAGGAAACCATGCAAAAGTGGAAAGTTATTTGCACGAGGTGCTTGATGATGCTGATGGAGTAAGAACAATAAAAGTTAAATCAGGCAAAGATAGTGTGAAAGTCTTGACGGGAGATGCAGATGCTGTGGTGAATATCGATGATGCTACTGGAAAAGTTAGGGTTATTACAGCTGCTGGGAATGAAGATTTTGCCAAATATTTACAAGTTGTCGCGTCTTCAGCTATTAAGAATAAAGGAAAAGCGTCTTCGATAGTTGCTTGTAATAAGGCTAATCGAGGCAAAGTATCGATTGCTAATTCATTAGGAATTGTTGTCTTTAAAATTATAACAGGAGCTGCTCTACTAGGTGGAACATTAGTATATGAACGCAATAGAGGGATAAAGCATAGGATTAAGATATCAGGGATTAGTTATTCTTACTACGTACTTGGAAAGTCCATAGTTTATCTTGCAAATGCAATGGTAGCACTAGTGCTTTACTACTTGCTAGCTAAAATAATGAATTTTGACTTTGGAATGGAAAAATCAATTTATTTCCTACTAATCATGATATTTATATGTATCTATGCGGCGGCGCTATATTGTATGCTTTCTGTTTTCTGTAACAATAGGAACAATTTATGGAGTGTGGCGGTATGTATCATACTTCCAATGTCTTTAGTGTCTGGAACATTTGTACAGTTTGATAGAATGCCACAGTTACTGCAGAAAATTGGTAATTGCTTTCCACAACGATGGGTATGTATAGCGCTTGAGAAGATTCAGCAAGGTCAAGGGTTTAGAGGAGCACTGCCGGCTCTTTCAGAGTTGGTCATTTTATCGATATTGTTTTACGTAGTTACATTTGTTAGGGGGCGAAATCTACCTATGGCGCCGGGAAATGGAGCTGATAGCTAAAAATGGAGGAATATTAACATGCAGAGGACAGAGAATAAATGGTTGCAGTTTTCAGAAAGCAACAATCCTTCAGTAAGATTGTTCTGCTTACCATATGCAGGCGGGAATGCTAATTATTATTCCGACTGGTATAAGCAACTAGACTCCCGAATTGAAGTCTGTGCAATACAACTTCCAGGCCATGGAAATCGAATGGGTGAGGGGTTTATCACAGATATCAAAATTATGGTAGATGAGATATATGAAAATATAAAAGATTATTTAGATAAACCATTTGCATTTTTAGGGCATAGTATGGGTGGTATTTTATCATACTTAGTCAGTGTTAAGGTTGAAGAAGAAACCGGGAAAGAGCCTATTGTACTTTTTGAATCAGGAAGTGCACCGCCGGATTGTCTGGAGATTGAAGAAGAGTTTCAGAGCATGTCCGATGAATCTCTGATCGATAAGCTTTTAGAATATGATGCTGCAACGGAAGAGGTTTTAAAGTATCCAGAATTCTATGAATGGTTTCTTCCCATTATAAAAAATGATTTTAGCTTAGTTGGTGATTACGTTTTTGATGAATATAGGAAATTAAGCTGTCCTATAGTATTATTCGCCGGCACAAAAGATCGTTTCAATGTATCTAATCTAAAAGACAAGTGGAAAAGCTTTACTAATAGAGAAGTGCATATGCATGAGTATGAAGGAAGTCATTTTTTTATAAATCAACATAAAAAAGATATTTTGCATATTGTAAATAAAACTTTGGCATAGCAATTGGTTTGGAAGAAAGGAAATAGGTGGCAATGCAAACAAATGGCGAAAAGATAGCGTTAAAGATAGGAGCGGATGCGTATTCTCATAACCAATTACATGTTCCGATAAACGAGTTGAAAGAGAAACTTGATGAATTCAAAGAGGCCGAAACAATGATCGTTGATATTAAACAACCATTGAAATTATTTGCCGCAATATTTGCTGCTATTCAAATGAAGAAAAGAGTGGCGATATTTGATTATAATTGGCCAGATAATTACAAGATGCGCCAATTAAAATACTTTAATCACAAAATATGTGTTGTATCAGATGTTTCTAGCTATAGGGAAATGGGCGTGGAACATTTTTATGATTACAAAGAAATGTTGCAAGAAACAAAAGTATATGAGGATATGAGCCTATATTGTGATGGGCTGATTGCATTTCCGGCTTATTACATGGGTGGAAGAGTTTTCCTTGAAATGACAACGCAGATGGTGCAGGAAAGGTTGAAATTCTGTGAGGAAATATTGAAAATCTCATGGAATTGTGTGAGGAGTTTTGGAACCTTTATCGAAGAATTAGTATTTGATTTATTTACCCTGCTGAAGGGTGGAACTCTAGTTATAGATGAAAATATCAAAAAAGCGCTGGGTGAATATGATTGTGTAATTGCAAAGCTTCCACAGTTGAAGTCTATTTGTGATGACATAGTCAGCAAGCGTTTAATGCCAAAGAGAATAATAACTTATGGAATGGATACCCTAAGTATTATAGATGAAAAAAAACAGTGTAAGGAAATGGGGATTGGAATTTTCAATTTTTTTGATTATCCATACTATCGATTTATAACATCAGCAATCGACTATGGCAGCACAGTTTGTCATCAAGGGAAAACGGTTAGAGGAATAGCACCATGTATTCTTAATGACGGTGGCAGATTAGAAAATTCAGACATAAGTGGTCATGTTGGAGTTGTTGAAAACGGAGTAATAGAATCAAAACTAAAAGTTAGCAATTTAGCTAGTGATAAGCCTGTTGTTTATACTGGATTTTATGGGAAGAAGAGCGATGATAATATGATTCTCTTTCAGAGAATTGAAGGAGATGTCATTTGTAAGAATGGAAAGATAATATCTTTAAGTGAACTAAAAAAATGTCTATGTGAGTTTTCTATGATTGAGGAATGTGAATACGAGTACACATCAGATTCGACAAGTGTTTGTTATTCATTAAAGGAAGAAGCATTAGGCTGTTCTCTTGAAAGAATTAAAGCATATATATCCGAGACGCTGCCAGCTGAATATAAGGAAGTATCGTTAATTAAAAGCAAAAACTGTGGGATTAATAAAGTAAAAACGGTGCCAAGTGGAATTGTGCAGAACCTTTTAAGTTACCTTAAATCTGAAGGAGTAGAGGCTCTTGTAGAACCTGATGTAGCGAGAGAGCATGCGGTAGAGCTATTTGCGATAAATATTGAAATAGCCGCCTTAGAAAAAAAGATTCATCAGTTCTTAAGAACCAATTCAAAAGAAATAGATACAGTTAGTATTTATCCAATAGATGATGAGAAGGATTTATATGATTTAGAGATAATCAGACAATCCAAGGAAGCTTTTGTATGCAAGTATAATGAAGAGCAATATTTGAAGGAACGAGAAAAAGCTGTTCTAAATGTTTTTAGGGACATACTTCAAAACCAAAGTCTGCGCATGGATGATAATTTTTTTGATAATGGGGGAAACTCTGTTAGCTTTATCAAGCTATGCGCTGAATTAAGCAAGCTTTCTGGATTTGAAATCCAAATGCAAGACGTTATTGTAAATGCGACTCCAGCTTATTGTAGCGATATTCTTTGCGCTGGAAAAAGTGAGCAAAAGGATG
>JAEEGK010024878.1_pt1 | contig 12368 bp, 10 predicted proteins | sample 8958771 | NCBI WGS metagenome assembly JAEEGK01 (sample SAMN16246547, study PRJNA631951) | gut metagenome | biome: gut microbiome; feature: rumen; material: SC-attached | host: Bos | place: Iran: Karaj | collected 2018-10 | reverse complement strand
CCATATCTCGCTGCATCCGCCGTTTTGACTTCAAGGGCGAGAAGATAGGGTGGAGTAGGGAGAATCAGTCGGCACCGCTCTATATAGAGAAGGTTTGCAATAGTCCTTTAGCTAACGGTCAACAGCCAACAGCTAACAGCCAGATTTCCTATATATATAAAGGAACGCGCGGACAATACACGCTGCCTTTCTTCGACGATGCTTCGTTGCAGTGCTCGTTTGCCTGTGCTGCTGTCGCTTTGTATCTCGGCGTGACGCCCGACCAGTTGGCAGAGCGTATGGCTCGTTTGGAACCTGTAGCCATGCGTCTGGAAGTCAAAGAGGGACAACATGGTTGTACGCTCATTAACGACTCCTACAACAGCGACGTTAACTCTTTGGATATCGCGCTCGACTTCATGGCTCGTCGTGAGGAAACGCAGCGTACGCTGATACTCAGCGACATCTACCAGAGTGGTAGGAGCGACAATGAACTCTATCGGGACGTCAACGGCCTTTGCATGGAGCGTGGCGTCAAGCGGCTCATTGCCGTAGGTCCGAATATCAGTGCCCAGCGCAGCGTGTTCACACTCGACGAACAGCATTTCTTTGAGAGTACGGAAGAGTTCCTGAAGAGTCCCGTTCTCAACACCTTCCACAACGAGGTCATCCTGATTAAGGGTGCCCGTCCGTTTGGCTTTGACCGCATTACGGAACGCCTGGAACAGAAGGTTCACGAAACCATTCTGGAGGTGAACCTCAATGCTGTGGTGGATAATCTGAACTACTACCGTTCGTTCCTGAAGCCCGAAACCAAGCTCGTCTGTATGGTGAAGGCCGATGCCTACGGAGCTGGTGCTGTCGAGGTGGCCAAGACTTTGCAGGAACATCGTGTTGACTATCTGGCTGTGGCTGTGGCTGACGAAGGTGTCACCCTGCGTCGTAACGGTATTACGCAGAACATCATGATTATGAACCCTGAGATGACTGCATTTAAGACGATGTTCGACTATGACCTGGAGCCTGAGGTCTACTCGTTCCGACTGATGGATGCCCTTATTCATGCTGCTGAACAACAGGGTATTACGGGGTGGCCCGTACATATCAAACTGGATACGGGTATGCACCGCTTGGGCTTCGACCCGGAGAAGGATATCGATGAAGTCATACGCAGGCTGAAAGGACAGAACGCCATTATTCCACGTTCTGTATTCTCACACTTTGTGGGCTCCGATAGCGACGACTTTGACAACTTCTCGGCTATGCAGTTCCGTAAGTTCGACGAAGCCAGCCTGAAACTACAGGCAGCCTTCAGTCACAAGATTCTTCGCCACATGGACAATAGTGCTGCTATCCAGCATTTCCCTGAACGCCAGTTGGATATGTGTCGTCTCGGTCTCGGCCTCTATGGCTACGACCCCCGCGCTACAGATTCCAATGCGTCAGGTGCTAGTCTAACTCCCGTCTCCACCCTCAAGACCACCATTCTTCAGCTTCGCAACGTCCCCAAGGAAGAAACGGTCGGCTACAGTCGTAAGGGTGTATTGACGCGCGACAGCGTGATAGCCGCCATTCCTATTGGCTATGCCGACGGACTGAACCGCCATTTGGGACGTGGGGCCTGTTATTGTTTGGTGAACGGACAGAAAGCACCTTACGTTGGCAATATCTGTATGGATGTGACGATGATTGACGTGACGGATATTCCTGATGTCCATGAGGGTGATATGGTCGAGATTTTTGGCGACCATCTGCCTGCTACCGTATTGAGCGATGTGTTGCAGACCATCCCCTACGAAGTGCTCACCAGCGTGTCGAATCGCGTCAAGAAAGTGTATTTCCAAGACTGAATGAAAACGTTTTAGTAAGAAAAAGAGTGAAAGATGCACGTCGTTCGCTCTTTTTTTATTACCTTTGCAAGCAAATAGGCTAAAACGAACAAAAAATATCGATATTTACAACAATGGAACAAGTATTTAGTTACATTATCAGTTTGGGTGCTTCGGTCATGATGCCCATCCTATTTACTATCATCGGCCTATGTATAGGCATGAAGTTTGGAAAATCACTTAAGTCGGGACTCTATGTGGGTGTCGGCTTTGTGGGACTGGGTATTGTTACAGCACTGCTGACTAACAACTTCGGCAGTCCGCTGTCAGAGATTTCAAATCTCTACAACCTGCAACTGGGCGTGTTCGATATGGGTTGGCCTGCAGCTGCCGCAGTGGCTTATAATACGGCTGTTGGCGCACTCATCATCCCTATCTGTCTGGGTGTCAACTTCCTGCTGCTTATTACGGGCTGTACCCGTACCGTTAATATTGACCTGTGGAACTACTGGCACTTCGCCTTCATCGGCGCTGTAGCTTATTTCGTGATGGGCGAGAGTCTCGCATGGGGCTATTTCGCTGCTATCGTTTGCTATATCATTACATTGGTGATGGCCGACCTGACAGCTGACAAGTTCCAGGGTTATTATGAAGATATGGACGGCATCTCCATCCCACAGCCCTTCTGTCAGAGCTTTACGGCTTTTGCTATCGCCATTAACTGGCTTTTGGATAAGATTCCCGGATTCTCGAAGCTTGATATTGATGCTGAAGGTCTGAAAAAGAAGTTTGGTGTCTTGGGCGAGCCTATCGTGCTGGGTGTTATCGTAGGAGCCTTGATTGGTGCTGTGGCTCAATTGGATATCAAAAAGGTGCTCTTCTTGGGTGTAACGATGGGTGCCGTGATGGAGCTCATTCCCCGTATCACGAAGCTCTTCATCGACGGTTTGAAGCCTATTGCAGAGAAGACACAAGAGGTTGTGCAGAAAAAATGGGCAGGCAAGAAGGTGTATATCGGCATGTCGCCAGCATTGCTGATTGGTCATCCCACGACGCTCGTCGCTTCGTTGATTCTCATTCCCTTGGCCTTGTTGATGGCTGTTGTCCTGCCTGGCAACGAGTTTCTGCCGTTGGCCTCGTTGGCTGGTATGTTCTACGTCTTCGTGATGGTGTTGCCCTATACGAAGGGTAATGTGGTGAAGACCTTGATAATCGGTATTGTCGCTGTCGGTATTGGCCTGTGGTTTGTTACCGATATGGCTCCTGCTTTCACTCAAGCAGCACAGACCGTATATGCCCAGACACAGGATCCTGCTGCCAAGATTCCTGAGGGCTTCCAGGCTGGTGCCCTCGACTTTGCCTCGTCGCTCTTCGGATGGGTTATCTATAAGTGTGTGGCTTACCTGAAGTGGATTGGGGCTGGCGTGCTGACAATCATCACCATTGCTATGGTGGTATGGAACCGTATGCGCATTGCCGCAGAAAATAAGAAGAATGTATAATAATAAATAAAAAACATGATGAAAAAGACTATTCTTTCTATTGCTGGGGCATTGGCCCTCTCGCTGTCCGTCAATGCACAGGAGGCCGACCGCATTGTCGGTGCCCAGCACGTTCGTTTCCAGACGGCTTGTCATCCTGAGGATGTGAAGCACTATGACACGAAGATGCTCCGTGAGCGCTTCGTTATGGAGAAGGTGATGGCGCCCGACTCCATCCTGCTCACCTACAGCCACTACGACCGTTTTATCTTCGGTGGTGCTATGCCTGTCACAAAGGATTTGAAACTGGAGAACTTCTGGGAACTGGGTCTCGATGTCGATCCAGGCATTAAGGACAAGTACTTCCTCTACAATCGTGAGATAGGTATCGTCAACTGTGGTCAGGGCGAAGGTCTGGTCATTGTCGACGGCAAGGAGTATCCCCTTCAGCCCAAGGAGGCTCTCTACATCGGTCGTGGTCATCTGGGCAAGGACAAGAAAGGCAACTCCCTCGACTGCAACAAGGAGGTGCTATTCCGTTCGAAGGATGCATCGAAGCCTGCTAAGTTCTATCTGAATTCGGCTACTGCCCATCAGCATTTCAAGACTCAGTGGATTACCCTCGATGGTCGTAAGGGTTCGTTGAAAGCTGCTGTCTGGGGTCCCGTAGGTTCCTTGGAGGAGTGTAACAATCGCACCGTCTATAAGCTCATCGTCAACGACGTGCTCGAGGAAGGCCCCTGCCAGTTGCAGCTGGGTCTGACACAGCTGAATCCCGGTGCTGCCTGGAATACGATGCCCCCTCACACTCACGGTCGTCGCATTGAGGCCTACTACTACTTCAACCTCCCCGAGGCTCAGACTATCAGTCACATCATGGGTCAGCCCGAAGAGTCCCGCGTCGTTTGGCTCCACAACGAGCAGGCCATCATGTCGCCTGAGTGGTCGATGCATGCTGCTGCTGGCACCTACTACTACACCTTCATCTGGGGTATGGCTGGCGAGAACCTCTACTATAACGACAAGGACAACATCCCCGTCATCGATATCAAGTAAAAAAGCATAAATATTATGAGCGCAGTACAAACTACCAAGATGTCCAATTTCCGTTGGGTCATCTGTGCGTTGCTCTTCCTGGCAACCACCATCAACTACATGGACCGTCAGGTTCTGTCATTAACTTGGAAGGACTTCATTTCCCCCGAGTTCCACTGGACCGACTCTCACTACGGTAACATCACCGCCGTGTTCTCTATCTTCTATGCCATTGCCAACCTCTTCGCAGGTAAGTTCATCGACTGGATGGGCACGAAGAAGGGCTACCTCGTTGCCATCTTCGTATGGTCACTCGGTGCCTGCTTGCATGCCGGTTGCGGCTGGGCAGCCATGCAGTGGGGCGGCTACAGCTCCATCGCCGAGCTGGGAAAGCTCACCGGTGACGCTGCCGTGATGCTGGCCACCATCTCGATGTATATGTTCCTGGCTTGCCGCATGGTGCTCGCCTTGGGTGAGGCCGGCAACTTCCCCGCAGCCATCAAGGTGACGGCCGAGTACTTCCCCAAGAAGGACCGTGCCTTCTCTACCTCTATCTTCAACAGTGGTGCCTCGGTAGGTGCTCTCGCTGCTCCTGCCACCATCCCCCTCTTGGCTCGTGCCTGGGGTTGGGAGATGGCCTTTATCATCATCGGTGTGCTCGGCTTCGTCTGGATGGGCCTGTGGATGTGGCTTTACGAGAAGCCCCACAAGAGCAAGTATGTGAACCAGGCTGAGCTCAACTACATCGAGCAGGACAACGACATCGCCGACGTGCAGGAAAAGAAGGAGCCGGTGGAAGAGAAGACCATTTCGTTCTGGAAGTGCTTCACCTTTAAGCAGACCTGGTCGTTCATCGTCGGCAAGTTCATGACCGATGGTGTTTGGTGGTTCTTCCTTTTCTGGGCTCCCGCCTACTTCAGCGATCAGTATGGCTACACGAGTGACTCGGGCATGGGCATCGCGCTCATCTTCACACTCTATGCCATTGTCACCTTCCTCAGCATCGGCGGCGGTTATTTGCCTACCTATTTCGTTGAGAAGAAGGGCATGAATCCCTATCTGGGTCGCATGCGCGCCATGCTCATCTTCGCCTGCTTCCCCCTGCTGGGTCTCTTTGCACAGCCCCTTGGCGCCTACAGCGCCTGGTGGCCAGCCATTCTGATTGGTCTGCTGGGTGCCGGACACCAGGCATGGTCTGCCAACCTCTTCTCGACCATTGGTGACATGTTCCCCAAGTCAACCATCGGCACCATCACGGGTATCGGCTCCATGGCTGGCGGACTGGGCTCGTTTGCCATCAACAAGGGCTCTGGTAACTTCTTCGACTGGGCAGCCGCTCAGGGCGCTAACTTCCAGTTCTTCGGCTTTGAGGGTAAGCCTGCTGCCTACATGATTGTGTTCTGCATCTGTGCCGTTGCCTACCTCATCGGCTGGTGCATCATGAAGGCCCTCGTACCCAAGTACAAGCCCGTCGTTGCTGAAGAGTAAGCGTACAACAAATACTAACATGAAATGGACTCAGATTGACCTCTGAGTCCTTTCTGTTTAAGTATCCTGTGTTCTACGGACTATAAGGACTTGAAGGACTATTTTTGCTCCCCATTACAATTTTTCCGGGAGAATGTGTGGGGGTTACGGGAAAAAGTCGTAACTTTGCCGCTGTAATTACTAAACGTTAGAAGATTATGAGCATCGACACTTACAAACTGACCAGCATGGAGGAACCTACCGATGAGGTGCTCTCGCAACTGATGCGCGAGGCCGCAGAGGAGGCTGTACAGAAAAGAGCTGAAGCCACAGCACAGTTCTTTAACCAGCTGAAGAGCGACGCACAAAAGATTGAAGCCGCATGGTAAAGGAGAATCATAAGCCCGTACTCATCGTGATTGCCGGCCCCAACGGTTCGGGCAAAACCACGATTACCTCGAAGATATTGCGTCACGAGTGGCTCGAAGGGGCTGTTTACGTGAACCCTGATCAGGTGGCGCAGGATCGCTTTGGCGACTGGAACTCGCCAGAGGCCGTGCTTCAGGCCGCCCAATATTGTGAGGAGCAACGCGAGGCGTGCTTACGAAACCAGCAGAGCCTAATTTTCGGGAATGGGCATTAACCATATTGAAATAATTTTCTAACGACTAAATAACGAGGCGCAGAGTGACGAAGGCTCTGCGCTTTTTTTTGCTCCCCATTACAATTTTTTTCGAAGAATGTGCAAGGGGTACGGGAAAAATGTGTAACTTTGCAAGCAGAATAAAAATATTGAGTTATGGAAGTAAAGAAAACAAAAGAGCAGGCTCTTGATTTCATAAAAGCTGCTGTGCAGCACAAGCAAGAGTGGAAGAAGGAACTCGAGGCCGAGTTCAAGGGTAAGGACGTCAACGTGGTGTTCCTATGATTAAGCTGTCGCTCGAACGCATCAACGCCAAATCACCCTACGAGGTCCGCGAGGCAGGCGGTGGCTACGAATTCCGTACAGAAGGCGGCATACTCTATCGTATCCGCTTCTTGGCAGAGAATCCAATCGGTGGTTGTGATACCTATCAGTTCGCTATCTCCAAAATCGACAACATCCGCTCGCCACACGATCCGAATATTAGCGCCATCACGTTCATTATCCTTGATGAATTCTTCACAGAGTATGAGGACGTGTTGCTCTACTACTGCGATTCTGCCGACCATCGCGAGGCAGGTCGCAACCGACTATTTATACGTTGGTTCGAGAAGGCCGCCAACCCTAACCGCTTTACCATTCGCACTACGCATGCCACCCTTGAGGGACAGGAACTTTACGTAGCCATCATCGTTGAGAACCGCAATCGATTTTTAAAGGCTGTCACTGACGAGTTTGACAGTACTGTCGCAGCTTTGTCCGACAAACCATAGTTCATCCGAAGAAATATAAAGGCGCAGAGTGATGAAGGCTCTGCGCTTTTTTTTGCTCCCCATTACAATTTTTTTGGAAGAATGTGTGGGGGGTACGGGAAAAATGTGTAACTTTGCACGCTGTAAGCATACGAAATAAGATAATTGACGCCTTAACCGGCAGGGTGACTATGAAGAAAAAGGGTGACATAACATTGTTTAACGCGAATAATTTGCCTTCGGCGAAGCAGCTCACGCTCGGCCAATTGCAAGCGAGCTTGCTTGGCTCTCGCTTAACCGCTGCTTTGGCCATGTCAAATAATTCGTTAACTCACTCACTCACTCACTCACTCACTCACTCACTATACTTCTATAGAGGCTAAAAAGACATTGAGCGACGACACTTGTGTCGGCGCGCGATGGCAATATACGGCTTGCTCTGCACGAATGCAGGGCAAGCCGCTGTGTTTCTGTACCCCAACGAGACAAATAAAGTTAAACCATTAAACATAAACAATTAAAAAGAAAATGAGAACGACAAGACAGAAATTCAATCTCATCCTCACCCTCGCCGCGATGCTCACGATGACGCAGACGGCGTGGGCTGTGACAGTAGAAGAGACTGTGACGTGGCCTATGGATGGCACGGGTGTTTCCGGTAACATTGTAAGCAACGGAACTGGCAATAGTCTGGTGTTGAAATATGAATCATGGTTTGGCCATACAGCGGCGAAGTTCACGTCCATAAATGGTATAGACGGCAATTATTTGGTGACATCAGACAAGCAACAGGAGATTAGTTTTCCAGACATAACGGGCACGGTTGTCAAGGTTGAAGTTAAAGGCTTCTGCTTTAATAATAGCGGGTTAAACCTATATGCTGGCACGAGCATGAACAATCTGCTTAATAAAAGTACAGGAGGAACTGCCTATCCGTCATGGGATGAGAATGGTCAATATAATGGCGACGTCACCTATACTGGCAGCATCAATGTATCATCGTCGTCACCGTTGAAACTGATGTTCAGGGCTGCGTCTTCGATACCGAGTTATCAGTTGTTCATGTTTAAGAACGGTTCCATATCCGTAACCTATCAGAAAGAGGTGGCTCCCGACCCACAGCACTCGTTCTCGACACCATCGGTCAGCGGCAATACGCTGACGGTCACCTGCACCAACAATGCTGCCAATCACGAGTGCAATCTCACCAACCGCCAAGCTACGCTGACGTTGAGTGTGGAAGACAGCGAAACCCTTACTTTTTCACAACATCCCGCCTCACTTAATTTGGGAGAGTTCAACGACTTGACGAATCTGAAAGCCACCAGCGGCAATATCACCTATACGAACAAAACAACTGGTGTGTCCTATATGTCTGCGGGATTTGTCACAAATCAAGGCTCTTATACTGCCAGCGTCGAAGTTACCGTCAACAGCACAGTCTACACGCTAACCAAGGATTTCAAACTCATAGACGGATTCAAGGTCAACAACAGCTACTCGCAGTTCAGCGTCAACCCGGCTTCGGCTTTGGAGGGCGAAGCGATAACCATCACCTATACGCAGCAGATGGACGAGAGCCTTGAAGGGCTGACCCTGACGGGCGCAACGTCAGGCAACAGCATCGCCTACACGCAAAGCGGCAACACCTACACGTTCAACATGCCCGCCGAGGACGTTAACATCAGCGTCACGTTCACATATCCGCTGAATGAAGACAACATCACACAGAGCGGCGACATCTACACCATCAAGACCGCTGAAGGTTGGGACTACTTCTGCCGACGCATGGAGGTGGATGCTGATTTGAACGGCTTCAGCGGCAAGACCGTGATGCTGGGTGACAACATCACCGTGACAACGATGGCGGGTAGCGGAAAATACCCGTTCAAAGGAACGTTCGACGGCGACGGCCATACGCTGACCTTCAACTATACTGCCGATATGCCTAATTGCGCTCCTTTCTGCACCACTAACGGTGCCACCATCCGCAACCTGCACGCAACGGGGCAGATAGATGGCGGCATTTGGAACTACATTGGCGGTCTTGTAGGCTCTGCCAACGGCAATCTCACCATCGAGAACTGCCGCGTGAGCATCCAAATCAGTAGCACCATCAGCGGCACTGCCTTTAATGGCGGATTCGTGGGCCTCCTGAGTTCGCATTACGACCAATGCCACATCACGGGCTGTGTGTTCGACGGACTCATCTACAACTCGGAGTATTCCGGCACGACTTACGGCTGCGGCGGCTTCGTCGGATGCTTTTCGCAGTATGGATATGCCATACTGAAAGACTGCCTCTTCATCCACGGCCAGTACGACAATAACAACGGTAAGTGCGAACTATGGTGGGGAAATGAGAACGATAAGAACAGCACGTTCCTCCACCGCACCAACAACCAAGGCGAGGGCAAACTGACCAACTGTTTCTTCGTCGGTACGCACGGCCTGAAGCAAGGCTCGCCCGCCGTGGAATCGGCCACTGCCCCCACTAACTTCGCCCACTTCGGCGACCCGACGACCGACTACGGCTTCCTGAAGGTTTATGGCCACACCATGGTCCTCGGCGGCAAGTACTACACGCCGACATACGGTGACTTGGTGGAGACGTACGACTACAGTGGGGTGGAGAGTTACAACATTGAGTACGACGACAAGCCCCTCGGCATCCCCGACATCACGACGCAACTGAGGGTGCCCCTACTGCGCTACAAACGCACGTTCACCAATGGAAAGCCCGTGACGGTGATGATGCCGTTCAACTTCACGAAGAGCACCTTCAAGAAGAGTGGCTCCAGCGACGGTCTGACTGGTCATTTCTATGAGTTCAAGGGCATCCATCTGGACCCGCAAACGAGCAAATGGGTGGCCGTGATGGGAGAGCCGGACAATCCCGAAACGACTACGATGAAGGCCAACACGCCATACCTCTACGTTCCCGGCGAGAACACGGACTATTGGTACATCGAGAATTACGGCGGCATTCCCATCTTCACCGAGGGCTACGAAGGGGGCGAGAAGCAGACCGAGTATGACGGCAGCGAAGAGACATTCGCCTGGAACAAATGGAATTTCAAAGGCACCTACCAGCCGCGTTACTGGAGCGACAGCGAGAACCCTGAGGAACTCGGCAAGGTGTATGGCTTCGCAGGGAAGACCAAGGAGGTGGACGAACAAATTGTCGAGGCCGGTGACTTCGTGAGGGCGAAGAGCGGCGCGAAGATTCGCCCGACATCGTGTTACCTGATGTGGGCGGGCAGCGAGCCCAGCAATGCCCGTGCCCTGACCCGCAGCGCAGCGGCTACGGAGGAACTGCCACAACGCATCACCGTCAAGCTGGTTGATGCCAACGGCAAGACTACCGCCATCGGTGAGATTGACACCAAGACGGGCGAAGTGACCTTCGACAGCGAGGCATGGTACACGCTGGACGGTGTGCGCCTGAGCGGCAAGCCCAGCAGCAAGGGTATCTATATCAATAATGGTAAAAAGATTGTAATCAAATAACGAAAGGAGGACACAGCAATGAAAAAGAGAGCATACGAGAAACCAACCTGCATGGTCCTAGTGTTGCAACATAAAGCAAATATCTTGGTAGGCAGTCCCTACGACGCCACCCCGCCCAATGAGATACCCGACTACGACGACTGGATGGAATAATCTTGGCAAAGGCGGAAACCATTCATCTTGGCTGAGATAGGAAACAGTAATAGGGGGCGTGTCAAAAGTAACAGACACGCCCCCTATATAATTACTATTTTATATAAATTCGGCAATAAATTTGGTTTATTGCCGAATTTATATTATCTTTGCACCCAAAATCAAGTGAATATGAACGCATGTAAGAAACAAATACTGGAGATTGCCCAGACGAACCACAGGGTTAATGCCAATTTCTTGGCAACAGCTTGCGGCATGAAACCTGTGACTGCCCGACAGTACCTTAGCGCATTGGCGAAAGACAATGAACTGGTTAGAGTCGGTCAGGGAGTGTATGCCATTGCCCAAAAGCAAGCATTCACTTACAAACCGTCAGAGTCAGTTAAAGAAATCTACCTGAAGATGAAAACAGAGCTTCCATTTACAGATTTCTGTGTCTATGACGGGAACATTATGTCCTCTATTCAGCATCATCTATCTATCAATCATGCTATTTATGTTGAAACAAACCGCGATGCTGTTGAATCAGTGTTCATCCGCCTGAAAGAACTCTATAAAAATGTATATCGACAGCCCAGTTCAGCCTTTATGTACGATTACATAGACCTTAGGGAGGAATGTATCATAGTGAAGGCACTGGTCACAGAGAGTCCACTTATGGAAGTTGACGGTATAAAAGTTCCCACCTTGGAAAAGCTGTTAGTTGATACCCAAAAGGATGCAGATTTTGACTATTTGCGCGGTTCTGAGTCCGCAAATATGTTTCAACTTGCATTCGACCAATATACAATAAACACCCACAGACTTATGCGCTATGCAAAACGCAGAAGCATTAGTCAAGAAATACAAGAACTCATCAATCAAACAAAATGATTAGCAAGGAATGTTTTACAACGGGATGGATTGACCAAAAGTCAAAGGAACTCCAATATAACGATAAGAACATTATAGAGAAAGTCGTCCGTGCTTTCTCACTTCTGGATATGCTGGCGCAATCAGGATGTCCATTCCATTTCAAAGGAGGTTCCTGCTTGATGCTCCTCCTGAAGAACGGTCGCCATAGATTATCAATCGACATTGACATTATATGTCCTCCTGGCACCGACATAGAGCAGTATCTGAAATCTTACAAGGATTTCGGTTTCATTGATTACAAGTCAGTAGAACGCATTCAGCGTGGTACAGATATACCAAAGTCTCATGCCAAATTCTTTTATCAAGTTGCATTCCTGGATGATAGTGATAGGCAGGAAAGCATTTTGCTTGATGTCCTGAACGAGGACTGCCACTATGAAGAAGTATTGGAACTACCAATCGATGGACCATTCCTGAAAATAGAGGGAACTCCCAATATTGTGAAAGTTCCGTCAATAGGCGACATCCTTGGCGACAAGCTTACGGCCTATGCGCCCAACACCACAGGTATTCCTTATTACAAGAAGAGCAAGGAAGGCAAAGAACGCGATTGCAGCATGGAAATCATCAAGCAGCTTTATGACATTGCACGTCTTTTCGAAGA
>JAEEGK010024877.1_pt1 | contig 12369 bp, 10 predicted proteins | sample 8958771 | NCBI WGS metagenome assembly JAEEGK01 (sample SAMN16246547, study PRJNA631951) | gut metagenome | biome: gut microbiome; feature: rumen; material: SC-attached | host: Bos | place: Iran: Karaj | collected 2018-10 | reverse complement strand
TTTGAATATTTAGAACAACAAGGTTTTCCAAAATCAATTGTTGATGCGATTAGATTATTAACTCATGATCCTAGAGTTGAATACCTTGATTATGTTAAGGCTATTAAAGATAATCCGATTGCTAGAAGAGTAAAGATCGCAGATTTAAAGCATAATATGGACACAAGAAGAGGTGGAGGAGTTAAACCTCCTAAATATGACCTCTATCAAGAAGCTCTTAAAATACTTGAAGAATAAGTATGAAAAAGATTCCTTATAAAATAAGAATTCTTATTGCCATTTTGTGTTTTGCTACGGCCTTACAAGGCTTAATCGCTCTTGGTTATTTATATAGCATATCCGCTCCTAATGGAGCTTTAGTGGGAACATTAATTACCGCGATTGTGTGCGCTGTTGCCGGTGTTATTTTTCTTCCTACTCATAAGCCAGATGGCACTCCAATTATTAATGAGAAAAAACCAAGGCCAAAGGCAAAACCAAGGCCGACGGTATACAATAAACCAATAAAAACCCATTATGAAAAACCTCAAGAAGAGGAAGACGAAGCGGAAGAAGAGGAAGATGAAATCTTAGCGATGGAAATGCTAGATGATGTCCTTGATGATTAAAACCTACTTAATCTTAAGTGGTAGGTGTTCTACCTTGATTGTTTTAACTTCGTATTCTTCCTTGCCTTCTCTAGTAATGGAGATGATGTGGTTATCAAAGATGAAAGCATGACATTGATAGTCTTTTCCTTTAAAGGTCTTGAGACCATTTAATGGTAGACTTGGTATTTCTTTAACTGTGCCAATCGTGGAGCCCATACATTTAATAAGGCTTTCTTTAGCGCACCATAGGTAATAGAAATCTTGATGCTCTTTAATGACTTTAGCTTCCGCTTCGTTAAAGATTCTTGTTAAAGATGACATATCTCTATTCTTATTTTCTTCGATATCAATACCTACTTCGGAAGCGGATACCGCCATTACGATATAATGACCAGAATGAGAGATATTAAAATATGGACCATTTTCAAAGAATGGTTTCCCATTATTGTTTATAGATAATGTTTCTTTGGATAATACATTCTTCAAGTATGAAGAAATAATTGAACGATCTTGATCAGCTTCTTGCTTAAAAGAAGAAGCGATTTGCTTTTGTTCCTCATTAATATTTTTTAAAAGAAATGAACGGTGCTTTCTCGCCAAATCTATATTGACGATATATAAGTTAACGTTTTCCATATTTCTATTATGCCACCAATAAGGAAGAAGATACCCCTTTTTTATATAAAAAGAATAGAGTAGACTATTTTCTATGAAAAAAGAAAAGATTGGCGTTTTACTTCCAGTATTCTCTCTTCCAGGAGACCATGGTATCGGCGATTTCTCTCATTACGCTTACCAATTTATCTCATGGCTTAAAGATCATCATTATAGATACTGGCAAATATTACCTTTAAATCCTGTTGGTCCCGCTAATTCGCCATATATTACAGTGTGTAGTGAAGCGATTGATATTCGCTACATCTCTTTAGAAGATTTAGTGGAACGTGGTTTATTAGATAAAGTTCCAAATCACCACGCTAATGCTAATCGAGTGGACTATGGTGATACTTTAAGTTTTAAAGAAAAATACTTAAGACGTGCATATAAAAACTCCAAGATTTCCCTTAACTCATTTAAGAAAAACAATCCATGGGTAGAAGCCTATGCTAAATATTTAGTTTTAAAAACCATCAACGATAACAAACCTTGGAATGAATGGATTATTACTAAAATCCCAAGTTTTGCTAATGATGAAATTAACTTCCATATTTGGTGTCAATACATTGCCTTAGATCAATGGAACAATATCAAGAAGTTCGCTAATAAGAACAAAGTAAAGATTATCGCCGATTGTCCATTCTATGTTGGTCTTGATAGTGTGGACTGTTACATGAATAAAGATGAATTCATGTTGGACGAACACTATAACCCAACAGTGGTTTCTGGTTGCCCACCAGATGCTTTCTCAGATGATGGTCAATTATGGGGCACACCAATCTATAACTTTGAAAAGATGAAAGAGAACAATTATAAGTTCTTAATCGATAGAATTACTTGCTTAGCAAGCAGAGCGGATATTCTCCGTTTAGATCACTTTCGTGCCTTTGACACATATTGTGTCATTCCAGCGGGAGATGAAAACGCTAGACGTGGTGAATGGAAAGTTGGTCCAAGAAATGAATTCTTTGATGCGTTATACGCTAAAGAACCAAATATCAAAATTATCGCGGAAGACCTTGGTCTTCTCTTCGATAGTGTGCATGAATTAAGAGATTATTACCATTTACCAGGTATGCGTGTTATCCAGTTCTGTGCTTTTGAAACACTAGAGGAAAACGATAACATCATCCTTTACCCAGGTACACATGATAATCAAACCTTATATGGCTGGTTAAAGTGTTTATCTAAAGAACAGAAAGATATCTTAAGAAAAGAACTCCATCATCCTAAAGATTTATATGGTGCTTTATTCGCTGAGATCTGGAATATGACAAGTTTAATTACCATCTTCCCAATGCAAGACTTATTAAAATTAGACGATACCGCCAGAATAAATCACCCTGGAACAGTAGGGGAACATAACTGGACATTCAAGTTTAAAAATATGAATTTCTTAGAAACTGTCAAATACGGTCACTAGTTTGACAGTTTTTTTGTTTTGTATCTTTTGGCCTGGCGATTGGTTCTTTCCAGTTTTTGGTATGTTATAATTTGGGCACTATGAAAAACAAAATTACTGCATTGGCGTTTATTTCTTTGTTGGCTTTAAGTGCCTGCGGGACAAAGAATTATAAGCCTCAAGATTACATCCTTGAAATGAACTACAAGGATGATTTCCGCATTTTACAACTAACAGACATCCATCTCTCTGATAAGGATGATCAAAAAACACAATTCAAGTACATGGATTTGCTTTATAAGGACGCGAATAATCCTGATCTTGTCGTGGTCACCGGTGACTTATTCACCTTCGCAAGCAAGAACACTGCGAAGAGCTTATTAAAATATTTTGATGACAAAGGTGTCCCATGGAGTGTTTGCTTTGGTAACCATGATGAGCAATGTTATTTCTCAGTGGATTGGTTAACCAAAACCCTTTCTGAATATGGCTCAAACTGCTTATTCAAAGACTTACAAGACGATAAAGTTAATGGTAATTGCAACTTTGCGATTAACTTAATGAAAGATGGTAAAGTTCATGATCAATTATTTGTCATGGATAGTAACCGTTATGACTTTAATTTCTCACAATTTGGTTATGACTGTTTCAAACAAGATCAAATTGATTGGTATGAAAGCGTTGTTAAGTACACTAAAGAACAAAATGGTGGTGAAACCGTTAATTCCTTAATGTTCTATCACATTCCATTACCAGAAGTTAATGCCGCTTGGGATGAAGCGAAACAAAATGACAAAGTCATTTATGGTGAAAAAAGAGAAGCTTCTTGCTCCCCAGACCATGACTATGGTTTCTTCAACAAGATTAAAGAATTAGGCTCCACAAAAGCGATGTTCTTTGGTCACGACCACATCAACAACTTTGAAGTTGATTATCAAGGTGTGAAGTTCTGCTACGGCATTAAATCCACTGACCGTATTTATCACGATAATGATATGCTTGGTTGCCAAACCATCACCATCCATAATGACCATTCATTAACTATTGATAGATACTATCATACATACGCGGAGGTGAAATAATATGAGTAAGAAATTCTCTTTGATTGCTTTAGCAATTATTGCCGTTCTCGGCTCATTAATGGCCTTTGCGGCATCTAACTTATTCTTTACAGACGTTCCATATTTTGGCCCACATATTATGGATACTGCAATCTTCTTAAGTTTCACCGCTTTAATATTCGGTGCTTACTTCGTAATAGGCGCGATGTATATTGTGCGTTCATATTTAAAGCCAAACATTCGTAAGAAAATGTCTAAGACATACTTAAAGACCACAATGGTTTTAGCGGGTTTAGGCTTTGTTTTTGCTATTCTTGCTGCTGTTATTAACTATAACGGTAACTTCCTTGCATCCGCTCCATTCCCAGGATTCATTATCATTATGATGGTGATGCACTTATTAGTGTTAGGCGGTTCAATATTCGCTCTCTTAAAACCTGTTAAGGCTTTACCAGAAGATACAGAGGAGTTTAAAGTTGGCGCCAAACACGTCTTCTTCACTATGGGTTGGTTCTTATTTACCGCTTTAGCGTTTAACCGTTTCGGTGCGTTCTTAACCATGCCAATCTATGTGGAATTAAGAAACTTCTACCAAACAGTCTTCTTCTATTTATTCTTATTAGTGCCAATGGCGATCTTAGTAAAAAAAGTCTTCGACGTCTTTGAACTAAAATTAAATAGATTTATCTATGTGATTATTTTATTCGCTATTAACTTAGTTTTATTCATAGTGGTGGCGATTATTGGTTTAAACGATACAACATTCGTTTCTTCCTTATCACCAGCTATGCCACTTGAAAGATTAGCGGCAAAACCAGTGGAAATCATTATCCACTTTGCGTCACAATTCGGCATTTTACTCGCTTGGTTAATTAGAGAAATTAAAGCGAAGAAGAACGCTTAGGTAAAAGCGAAACCACGAGTACCGCGATAATAATCTTCGCGATATCAAAAGGTATATAAGGCACTACTGCAATAAGTAGTGCTTTTTGTATATTAAGTTTTAAATATAAGGCTAAGAAAGTAGTGCCAATCGCGTAGCACACTAATAAACCAACGACGCAAGCAATTGCCATACGAATGAATTGGTTTTTGATTGGTAATTTATTTAAGAAATAAAGTGGAATAACTAAAATCACAAAAGAGATAACGAAACCAAATGTTGGAGTGACACCTGCGGTAAATCCTGCATAAACAGGAATTAATAAACCGATAGCGAGATATAAACCAGTCACAATGACTGCGTCAATTACTGAAACAGAAGTAAGACCGATAATAAAGACCATTAATAATTGTAAAGAGACTTTGATGTTATCCCCTAATGGGAGAGAGAACATACCAATGACGCATAGTAATGCGAGCATTACAGCGTTTCTAGCCATTCTAACAATCTGCTTCTTTTTATCCATACCTGAAACATTCTACCCCTTTTTGTAAAATAGTGAACGATTTTATGTATTGTTTTTTGATGTTTTGATATAATTAAGGGTACGTATGGCGGTTCGTTACTTAATACTCAAACACCTTTCGCTCGGATATGGTGTGTTGCTCAAAAGAGAAAATGGTGATTTAGGCCATGTTTATTTCGCTGACACTAAATCCACCAAGCAAGTTCTTTTATCACATCCAAATTTAATGGTTGCCGAAAATATCACCCTTTCTAAGTTTGTCTCTTTAGGACTTTATGAGGGATTATTTGATAACGCTACTAAAGCGAAAGCCATGGAATATCTTAATGGTGCGATTAAAGATATGCACTTAAGTGAGAATGAATGCTATGGCAAGATTGAAGGTACTAAAGAATATGCTTTTAGAATTATTGTGGATTCTAATTCATTTATTACTTTAACTTGCTCTTGTCCAGTCGGTGGAGCGTGTAAGCATTTATACGCTGTTTTATTAACAATGAAAAAGCTCCTTGATCCAAAAGGTGAAAAGATCATGCCTAGTATCGCTAGTAATGAAAAAACATATAAAGATCTTTTAGAAAGATACCTCTATTTAAGAGGGGGAGATAACATTCCTCTAGTGAGTAAGCTCTCTTATCAAATTAGAAGCTTAGAACAATGCCAAAAGTTCGTCGAAGAAGTATTACCTTATTATCAAAGAGGTCAATATAAGGTGAGAACAGTTAATGATATTCTCGCACCTTTATTCTTTAATGAACAAAACGTTAAAAATTTCCAAAAGATATTAGAAACCGCGAACGATAATATCAAAGCCATGCTTTTAGAAGCAGACAATGTCTTCCAAACATTGAGTGAAGAACTCGAAAAGAGAAGGGGCGTGACTAGAAAAGCTAATCTTTATAACATCTTATTAGCCCCTAACTGTGACGCTTTAATCGAATTATTAAAACACGCGGAAGATAACTATTCAGAAGAAAGAATAGCGAGCCAAGTGATGATGGAATACTTAAAGTATCAAGATCTAACCATCGAACAAATCGCTGCGCTTAAAGGTTCATATCTATTCCAAATGAATCACCGTTATTACATGCAAGATCTATTTGCTTCCCCAGCGAAGAATAGATTAAGCATTTATTTATTACTTTTTGATGAATTACCACTTGATGAAAATAAGATTAGACAAATACCTTTAGAGTATTTCTTAAAGGTTTCTCCATATAGTAACGATAAGACAAGATATGTCCAAATCGTGCACGCTAATTACGGAAGCGTGAAAGAAGAAGACTATCCTTTAGTGAGCGAGTTACTTATCGGTGCGGCTTTACAACACGATTATTTAGACGAACGAACAATCCGCTTAGCAATTGAACTTAGTAAGAAGATTCCTCAAGGTTCATTCATTAGTGAACTAGTGGATAGCAATATTAGAAGACCTAAAAAGTCTAGGGTGAGATAGATGGACGTTATAGAACTATTAAATCATTATCGCTTAGAACAACTATCACCAAGTGATTTAGAGCTTTTCGTCTACTTTGATTATAAGTATGGTGTGGATTATGATGAGAACAATCATCCACTTTTCTACATTAGATTATTCACTAAAGTGAATAGAATTGATATTCTAGAATTCACATTAGATTATAAAGGCCGACTTAACTATAGCTGTCAAATATGCCGAGAAAAAGAACCTTGCCGTCATTTCTCCATCTTAGTTTCTAAATTATTATCAACAGAACTTGAACAATTAAAAGCGTTAGCGACGAAGTTCGTCTTTGAGATTTCTGATGTTGATCGTAGAGAACAACAAAATGCTTTTGATATCGAAATGGGCGAAGTCTTTAAAGAAATTAGAAAAGAAGAGATCGCTAACGCGTCCACTAAAGCAAGATTAAAAGTTTATTTAGAAGATACAAGATTCTCCTACAGTGTGAACTTAACTATCGCTAAAGGCAAAGAATATAAAATTGCCTCTATTGATAGATTCTTAAATAGATTCTATAACGAAGAAGAATTTAGATATGGAAAAGACCTCACATTGATGCACGTCCTCTCTTCTTTTGATGAAACAAGCCAAAAAATTATTAAGATTTTAGAGAAGTATAATCCTGATTTCTTTATCGATTTATCTAATGAAAAATCATTACAATTCTTTGATGAATTATTAGATGCTTTAAAGGATGATTATCTTTATATCAATAACGAAGTCTACCATGTTAGTAAGGATGCGATGGATGTCCGCATTAAAGTTAATGATAACTATTCCTTAACTCCTGAAGGTATTGAAAAAGGCTATATTCCATTAACAAGAAATTATTATTACTGCAAATCCGCGAATGAGATTAAACCACTAACGGATAACCGCTACATCAATTATTTAATTGAATCAGCGAGAACTTATCCATTAAGCACAGTACAAAATAACTTTGATAACTTTAAATACTCTTTCTTTGAAAAGTATCCGGCTTACTTTGAAGTCGCTGAAAAGATTCAAAAAGAATTACAAGGTAGTGCTTTAGTGATTAAGGCTTACTTTGACTATGAAAAAGATAACGTCTATGAAAAGACTAGATATTTCAAAAATGAAGTAGAAGTGGATGTTAGAGATATTACAAACTTCTATGAAGTTTCACAAGTGAAACATTATCAAGAAATATTAGAAAGCTATGGCTTCTTTGATCACGTTTTAACCGATGGTGGTCAAGTTTGGGATTTCTTAAATAGCACTTTAGAAAACTTACAAAAAGTCGCAGAAATCTATTTCTCTAAAGAATTAGATTCTCGAAAGACCAGTTCCTTTACTTCTCCAAACATTACGATCAAAAAAGATGGTTCTATGCTAGAAGTACTTGTCGATGGTTCTATCTATAGTGAAGACGAACTTAAAGCCATTTTAATCGGCTTAAAGAGAAAGAAGAAATTCGTTAAGATTGGCGATAACTTCATTAACTTAATGAGTGATGACACTAAAGAGTTCTATAGCCTCGCTAAAGATTTAGATTTGATTAGTGAAAACTCATTACACAGCAAAAAAGAGTTACCGCTTTACTATGCTTTTAAAGCCTATGGTAAGAACAATTCTTTCTTATCAATGGATAGTTATTTAGATGACGTGTTCAATGAATTAAAGACTTTCTCTGATTCTAAATTAGAAATCGCGAAGATTAATGGTGACCTTAGACCATATCAAGTTGATGGTGTGAAGTGGTTGTCTATTTTGTATAAATACTCATTAGGAGGCATCCTCGCTGATGATATGGGCTTAGGCAAAACTATTGAAACTATTGCCTTTATTAACACTATCAAACAAGATAAACCAATTCTTATTGTTTCCCCTAAATCCTTAGTGTTTAACTGGGTCAGTGAATTTAATAAGTTCGCTAAAGATATTCCGGTCGCGGCGATTATTGGTACTGTTGAAGAGCGTAAGAAGATTATTAAAAAGATTAAAAATGATAAATTCGGTGTCTATTTCATTTCCTATGATTCCTTAAGGAATGAATTTGAAAACTTAACCGACATTACTTTTGATATGTGTATCCTTGATGAAGCGCAGTTCATTAAGAATATGCACGCGAAGAAAACAGGTGCGGTTAAACAAATCAATGCTTTACACACAATTGCGTTAACTGGTACCCCAATTGAAAACAATATTTATGATTTATGGAGTATCTTTGATTTCTTAATGCCTCATTATCTTTTAGATTATGAGGACTTCAAAGATTCCTATGAACATAATGAAGAATACTATGAAATCGTGAGAGACAAAGTCGCTCCATTCATTTTAAGAAGAAGAAAAGAAGACGTCTTAAAAGACTTACCAGAAAAATATGAAGTCATTATTACCACTGAAATGAGCCAAGAACAAAGAAAGCTCTATGATGCTTTCCGTTTACAAGCTAAAGAACAACTCAAATCATCCGAAGGTGGTTCTAAGATTATGGAAGTCTTATCGATTATCACGAGACTTAGACAAATCTGCGTTGATCCTTCAACATTTGTTGATAACTTTGTTGGGGAATCAGGCAAGATTACCGCTTTAAAAGATATCATCAAAGACAAGATGAAAGATGGTCATAGATTCTTAATCTTCTCTCAATTTGTTTCCGCCCTTAATATCGTCAAAGATGAAATTGAAAAGATGGGTATCAAGTATTATATGATTACTGGTGATACCAGCGCGAAAGAAAGACTTAGAATCTGTAATGATTTCAATAAAGACGAAGAATATAAGATTGTACTTATTTCCTTAAAAGCAGGCGGTACGGGTCTTAATTTAGTTGGCGCTGACGTGGTTATTCATCTCGATCCATGGTGGAATTACTCCGCTGAAAGTCAAGCAAGCGATAGAGCGCACCGTATTGGCCAAACTAGAAGTGTCGAAGTTATTAAATTCATCGCTGAAAATAGTATCGAAGAGAAAGTCGTCAATCTTCAAAACGAGAAGAAAGAACTTGTTGATAAAGTCATTAGTGATAACGACTCTTCAATCAAATCGCTCTCAATTAAGGATTTGAAGTCAATCCTCAGCATGTAAAAATCGCAACAATAACGGACATGAATTTGTGCTTTGTCATTAAATAAATGTCCGTTTTCATAAATAATGAAGGTGATTCATTTCATATATAATCATGGAGGCTCAATATGATTTTAGAAAAATGTGTAATTGGTATTGAATTCGGTTCCACAAACATTAAGGCTGTCATGCTCGATGAAAATCACGAAATCATCGCATCAAATGACTATGCTTGGGAATCAACCTTAAAGAATGGCATTTGGATCTATACATTAGAACAAGCCAAAATCGGTTTAGCGGATTGCTATGCTGGATTAAAACAAAAATTTGAAACTAAATATCGTCGTCCTTTAGCGAAAGTTGGTGCGATTGGTATTTCTGGTATGATGCACGGTTATCTTGTCTTTGACAAGAATGGTAACCAATTAGCGGAATTCCGTACTTGGAAAAACACTATCTGCCCACAAGCACAAGATCAATTATCTCAGTTATTCAATTTCAACGTCCCACAACGTTGGAGTGTATCCCATATTTATCAAGCTATGCTTAATGGTGAAAAAGAAGTTAAAGACATCGTCTTTGCTACTACCTTAGCGGGCTATTTCCATTATTTATTAACTGGCCAAAAAGTTATCGGTGCTAACGATGCTAGTGGTATGTTCCCATTAGATCCAAACACCAAAGATTATGACGCTAATATGGTCGCTAAATTCAATGAAGTTATCAAAGATAAAGTCGGTTGGAGAATCTTAGACATCTTACCAAAATGTATGCTCGCTGGCCAAAACGCTGGCTACTTAACAAAAGAAGGTGCCTTATTAATTGACCCAACTGGTGTCTTACAACCAGGTATCCCATTCTGTCCACCAGAAGGTGATATGGGCACAGGTATGATTGCCACTAACTCTGTTAGAGTTGGTTATGGTAACTCTTCCCTCGGTACATCTGGCAATATTACTCTTGTTACTGATAAGAGCATTGCCATGAATAAAGAAATCGACGTTATTGCTTCCCCAAGTGGCTATCCAGCCGTTCTTGTCCACGCGAACAACTGTACAACCGATATCAATGCTTGGGTTGAATTATTACATCAAGCTATCGTTTTAGCAGGTGGTTCCATCCAACGTGGTGAACTCTTTGTTAGATTATTCAATAAATCCTTAGAAGCTGAACCAGATGCTGGTGGTCTTGTCTCATTTAACTACTTCTCTGGCGAAGCCGCAGTTGGCGTCCAAGAAGGTAGACCATTATTCGTGAGAGAACCAGACGCTAAGATGTCCTTAGCTAACTTCATGAAATCCCATATCTTAGCAGTTCTTGCTGTCTTAAGAATCGGTGTTGATATCTTAAAGAAACAAGGTGTTGAAGTTAATAAGATTTACGGCCATGGTGGTTTCTTCAAAACACCAGTGGTTGGCGCGAAAGCATTAAGCGCTGCCTTAGATGCTCCTGTTGCTACCTTAAGCAGTGCGGGTGAAGGTGGCCCATATGGTGAAGCCTTATTAGCCGCTTATATGTTAGAAAAAGAACAATGTGAAACCTTGGAAGACTACTTACAAAACAAGATCTTCGCTAACGCTAAAGAAGATGTTGCTATTGCTTCTAAAGAAGAAGTTAAAGGCTTCAATAAGTTCTTAGAAAGATATAAAGCCGCTGTCCCAGTGGAAGCTAAAGCGGTTGAATGCGTTGAAGGCCAACACAATAAATAAAGGTAGACTATCAGTCTTTGATACGACTGTTTACTATTAAATGGTAAGTATGCTGAAAAGAGTAAATAAAATTACAGTATTGTTATTATCATTACCGTTTTTATTCTCGTGCACTAACAATGCAAATGATACAACCGGGACAAAAATGGCTCAAGTAGTGGGTTTAGAAACAAGTTTGTATCTAGATAATAATGGTAACTACAACCAATCTTCGCCTTTGCCTTGCGATGCTGCTAATGTCTATGACATTGATAAGGCAAATAGTTATTATTTTATAATAAATATTAAAATAGATGGTGGTAGTACACCTCCTAAAATTCCATCGAGCTCTTACTCCGTTATCTATGATGAACAAGAGATAAAACTTGTTGGTGATTATTCTCAAGAATACTTGCCGTTACTTATCAGCTATCAGTTATCGCTTAATAAAGAATTCAATTCATCTCCGATTGTGATTAAACTAGGAGATTTTAACAAGACAGTAGTGTTAAGAAACAAATAGGAAATAAGATGTTTAATTGGTGCTTTATCGGAACAGGTCAAATTGCTAGGAAAGTTGCTAAACAGTTAGTGACCAATCCTGGCCACACAATTGTGTCTGTTTTCAATCGCACCAAGGCAAAAGCGGAAAAATTCGCTAAAATTTATAATTCAACAGTTTACGAAAGTGCGTTAGAAGCAATAAATGATCCTCGTGTTGATGGTGTCTATATTGCGACGACTAATGAAACGCACTTTTCATTTTGCAAACTCTGTTTGGAAAACCATAAACCAGTTCTATGCGAAAAACCAATTACTGGTAACGCAGAAGAATTGAAAGAATTAATCAAACTCAGTAAAGAAAACAATACATTCCTTAAGGAAGCAATGTGGACTTGGTTTAATCCTGTCGCCAATAAGGTGAAGCAGTGGATTAAAGAAGAAAGAATTGGAAAGATCCTTTCTGTAGACTGTATCTTCAATATGCCAATCTTTGGTTATAACAAGGCCAAAGGTCGTTATATCAATCCAAGTAGATATGGTGGTGC
>JAEEGK010024875.1_pt1 | contig 12369 bp, 10 predicted proteins | sample 8958771 | NCBI WGS metagenome assembly JAEEGK01 (sample SAMN16246547, study PRJNA631951) | gut metagenome | biome: gut microbiome; feature: rumen; material: SC-attached | host: Bos | place: Iran: Karaj | collected 2018-10 | reverse complement strand
CGCGGATCACATTGTTGAGACCCGGGCAGAGACCGCCTGCCGTCACGATTGCCACCTTGGTCTTGCTGTGGTCGAAGTAGAGCATCTGCTTGGGACCCGCCTTCTCGAATGAAATCGGCTCTTGCTGCATCTCCATGTAGTCGAGCAGCACATTGTTGGAGCCGTCGAGCAACACGCGGTCGGAGTCGCTCACGAAGTTGAATGATTCGCTGTCGTCCTTCTTGTCGGAGAGCTTGAGCATCGAAGGTATCTTACATTCGCCCAAACTCTTGACCTTGAAGTCCAATGCGTAAAGTTCTTCCTTTGTCATACTTTATTATATTAGGTGTTTCGATATTCGGTTATTTGAAGAAGATAATCTTTTGCTTGCCGCAGGTCGCCGAGCCAAAACGCGCAAAATGGTAGTTGATGTCCACCATCACCTGTGCGCTGAATGGCTTCATCTCCATCGTGGTGTATTTGGAGAAGCCCGTGTTTTGAAGTCCGTCCACCTGCTTGATTATATTTTTGGAGCAATAAGCCGCCCTCGCGCCAAGAGTCACCTGCACCCTGTCGCCGTTGAATACTGCGTATCCTAATCCAAAGACAATGCTGGTGAACTTGCCGTTGAAACAGTTGGTGAGGTCGAGGTTGGAAATGGGGTCATTGCTTATTGGACCTGCCGTTGTAAGTAGGTCGCCGTATGTTACGCCGTTGGGATTGTCTTCTATGGAATACTGGGCTTCCTTGATTGATGTGAATTTTGGACCGATTTCAGCATAGAAACCGTATTCGCCGGTGTAGCGGGCGAGCACGAGGAGGTCGCCGGTCTTGAACTTGAGGTTGCTGTCAAACCTTTTGTTGCTACCCGGTGCACAGATTTCGTATTTGTTTGAGTATGTGGACGATAGATATTCCACCGATACGCCCACCCTGTCCACGAACACTACGCCGAGCCTTCCGCCTACGCTTATTGCGGGCGAGAGGTAGTTTTGCGTGATGTTGCCATCGTCGCTAATCTGCTCACTGAACAGTATCGAATTTCCCACGCCTACTTTGCCCGCGATTGAAATCCAGTTGGGATCGCCGCCGCGCTGCGCCATTGTCTGCAACGACATTACAATAAGCGTTGCAATGATAAGTATTCTTTTCATTTTGTAGAGTTTGTTTGTTATCATTAATTTCAATATGCAATATTAATCAAAATTGGGATTTCTATTGCATATTTAACAAAAAAAAATCACCTTTGCAAAAATTTTTTTTCAAAATGAAGAAGTATTTTATTGGATTGGGATTCTGGGGCAGGCTGTTCGTCTTTTTGACATTGACGGTATTCCTGATGCTCGGAGCCGTCATTGTGGGCGACATATTGGCCTACTTCATATACGGACGCGATGCGCTGGCTAATCAGGAAGTGCCTGTGATGCAGTTTTTGCAGGCGTTTTTGTCGATAGGATTGTTTCTGTTGCCGCCGGTGCTGATGGTCAAGCTGTGCTGCGAGGGCTCTCTGCGTGACAATCTGATGCTCTCCAAGCCAATCAAGCTGCTGCCGCTCTGCGTGAGTGTCGCCGCGATGTTGGTGTCGGCGCCCATGGTGACGTGGCTCGAGGAGGTCAATCTCCAGATGACACTGCCCGACTGCATGGCGGACATCGAGAATTGGATGCGCGACAAGGAGGATTCCGCCGCCAAGATTGTTGACAAGTTCACCAAATCGCCCGACCCGCTACGTTACGTTATTAATTTAGTGGTGCTCGCCCTGCTGCCGGGATTGAGTGAGGAGATGTGTTTCAGAGTCGGGGTGCAGACGAGGCTCTTCGGCGACAAGACCCGCATCCAGGGATATTGGGCTGTGGTATTGACGGCAATACTATTCAGCGCGATACACTTGCAGTTTTACGGATTCCTGCCGAGGCTGGTGCTTGGCGTGGTGCTCGGCGTTTTTCTGCTGATTACCGGCAATGTCTGGTATTCAATCTTGGCTCATTTTGTCAACAATATGATTGCAGTTACGTTGGCATTCATGGAGGCACGCGGCGTAGAGATGACGCAACCCCAGTGGCTTGGGTCGTGGTGGATGGCTTTGTTGAGTGCAATGGCTACCGTGGCGCTGCTCGTGATATTGTCGAGGATAGAAAAAATGACAAAAAAATTTTGAAATTCCGCGATAAGGCTTAATTTTGCAGTCGGTAACAACGCACAATTCCATTGGCGCAATATTTGCTGATTTGGAAACGTTTGTTGTAAAAAAGGTTATTATAAGAACAATCATCTATATGACAAAGACATGGCGGTAAACAAAGCATCACGGGGCAAGAATTCGGAGCAGGACAAGGAGCATCTGCTGCGCGAGCATCGCCTTACATTCAGGCTCAACGACTTGGAAATGAAGGCGTTGATGAAGTATTATAAGAAATACAAGGTGAAAAACAAGGCGCGTTTTCTTCGCGAGACGGTGATGTACGCCGTCCTGAAAAAATTTGACGAAGACTATCCGACCCTGTTTGACGTGCCCGCCGCGCCTGTCCAGGACAATAGTCCGACATTGTTTTGATATTGTAGATATTACTAATAATTAATATAGAAATCGTAAAATGAAAACAAATCTTATAACAAGGATTGCGATTGTAGCGGTGCTGATGTTTGCGTTCAGCGCCCAGTCTTTCGCTCAAGATGACAACCGCGAGTGGTGGAACTCGCTATCCCCGGCGTGGAAAAAGATTTTCCGTGATCAGGAACTCAAAGGCAAGGATGTGGAGCCCACCGACGAGCAGCTGGCAATGATTGTATTGTGCGAGAATATGGAATGTGGCGGCAACAAGGACATCACAGACCTCAAACCGCTCAAGCGTCTCACCAACCTTACAATGCTCGACTGCTCCAACACCAGCATCAAGTCGCTCGACGGCATCCAGTACCTCACCGGCCTCAGGGTGCTCGACTGCTCCAACAACGACAATCTCAACAGCCTTGAGTTTATTGCAGGCCTCGTTAACCTTGAGAGCGTCAATTGCGGCAACACAATGGTGAAGTCGCTTGCTCCGCTTGTTTACCTCAAAAAGCTCCGCAGGCTCGACGCCCATTTCTGCACCATCAACAAGCTGGGTACCATCGGCGAACTCAAAAGCCTCACTTACCTCGACCTCTCTGAAAACCAGAGCCTCTTCTCGCTCGAAGGCATCCAGAAGCTCACTCAGCTCGCCGAGTTCAATTGCTCGCAGACCAACATCAGCGACCTCAAGCCCCTTGAGAACATGAAGGCTCTTGAAGTGCTCAACATCGCAAACACGAGGGTGACTACGCTCCGTCCGTTGCAGAGTGTGCGCTCTCTCATTGAGCTTGACTGCTCCGAAACCAAAATTTCGGCAGCAAGCTTCGACTACCTCACGTCACACAACCGCCTCAAATTCCTTCGCGGCCGCAACCTCAATGTTGAGCAGAAGGATCTCGACGCATTCTCGGCATCGTTTGTAAAACGTTTCCCCGAATGTGACGTAATCCTCACCCACAAATAGTGGAAGACACAATCGCCCATAAAAAAAACGCCGCCGGACAATCTTTTGCACGGTGGCGTTTTTTTTAAGTGGGTTGGCTTGCAGTGTCGCGCTCATTTGGCAACTGCAACATTGGTGGCCTGTGGACCGCGTTTGCCTTCGGTGATTTGGAATGTTACGCGCTGGTCTGCAAGAAGCGTTACTTTCTTGTTGTTGACGTTAGGTACGCCTGTGTAATGGACAAAAATGTCGTGGCCGTCCTCGCCTTCGATGAATCCGAAGCCTTTGGTGGTGTCGTACCATTTGACTTTGCCATTGAGTAGTGTGTTATTTGCCATTTCTTTATGTTTTTTAACGGTTAATGTCTGAATAATGATACAAAGGTTATAATTTTTTTGCAAATTATCAAATAAAAAACGAAATAAGTAGAAAAAAATATGTTAAAAAGATGGATATTCCGCTTTTTTGTTGTGGTTTTGGTGTCTGCAAGTGGCTCGTCGTATGGTCAGACGATAGCGATGAGGCATTATGACACCTCCGCAATACGCGCCGCGTGCCGCTCGCTCGTGATGCGACACGCCGACCGTGGGTATCCATTTGCGAGTGTCGTGGCAGATTCGGCGGTGGTGTCGGGCAGGCGGGTGAATGTATATTGCACTACCACGCTATCACAATTGTATCATATCGAAAACGTCTATATCATCGGCGGCGCGGGCGTGTCGCCTTATTATATATATTCGGTGACTGGACTTGCGCCCGGCGCGGTGTATAGCGAGAGTAGGGTAGGGATGGCGGCGCGGCGTGTGGCGGCGGGCGGTGCTGCTGCTGTTAGACAGGATGCCGAGGTGGAATTTCATCCCGGCGGTGCGGCTGATGTGTATCTGTATCTCGAAAAACGTCGCGCAAATTCTGTGGGTGCTGGCGTCGCACTCAATCGCGACAATTATGACGGCAAATATTTCGTTACCGGCAATGCCTTGGCTGATTTGCGCAACAATTTTGGACACGGCGAGAGGTTCCGGTTTGCTTGGAATGGTTATGACCGAAGGTCGCAAATGCTTGATTTGCAGGTGCGTTGGCCATACGCCTTCAATACGCCCGTGACGCCTGATTTTGGTATTAATATCGTGAGAACGGATACAAGTTGCCTGACTGCGCAGATGAAGGCGGGGCTTGGCTTTGCGTTGTCGCCTGATTGGGAGGCGCGTGCGGTGGCGGATGTGCGCAGGCTTATTTCTACCGTTGATGGCAATGACGATAATCACGTCGGCGACGCCCGCACTGCGCTCTATGGCATTGCTCTTGGTTGCCACAAAACTACTATTAACGGTACACATATTAATATAGAAGTATCGGCGTCGGGCGGTACGCGGCGTATCGACGGCGGCAGCGGCTCGGCAGCCGAAGTGTCGTCGTCGGTGGAAAGCTGGCTGCCGATAGGAAGGTGGGCGCGGTACGAAGGCGCATTGACGGCAAGGCAAATGTATTTCGCCGACAAGCCCGACGTCCACGAGTGCAGCCCTCTGGGCGGTGTGGGCAGTCTGAGGGGCTTTATGGACAACGAACTGCGCGCCACGGGATTAATGTCGGTGTGCAATACATTCAGGCTGCTATTGGTAGACGGATTTTCGGTGCAGATGTTTTATGACCAGGCATTTTATAATTGCAGAGCCGTGCAAGGTACGTTTGACGATTCGCCGTGCGGATTTGGTGCGGGCATAGGGTTGAAAACTGGCTCTATGAGCCTCGATTTGGGCTGGGCGATAGGCTGCGAACACGGCAAAATGCGCCCTTTGAAGGATGCTAAGACCTTAATTATCACAAAGTTGGAATTTTGATAAAAAAAATGTGAAAAATTATGTGGAAAATTCAAACAAAAATGAATATATTTGCGTTAAATATGTAGCAATTATGCCAAACAACATAAAAAAGTATTAAAATGAAAAAACTCCTAATCTTAGTCGCAGCCATTGCGTTAATATCGTTGGTATCCTCTTGTCGTTCGTCGCGTCCCGCGTGTCCGGCATATACATCGGTTGCCGCGAGTGTTCTCAATTTCTAACCAAACAAAATGGCAAAACGTATCGTGATATTTCTCCTTGTGATGTTGTCCTGTGGCATTGCAAAAGCACAGGGCGACATCGACACGGAGAAGAAAATCCTATTTCGCAACGAATGGTCGATAGGCGCGATTGTCAAGACCAACGGTTTTGAGATGGACTTCCGCAGCGGCAAGTTCGTCAATATCTATAAGAAAAACCTCCTTGATTTTGGCATCGGCTTCATCAAGCATCCGCAGCAGTACCGTGCCGTCAATCCTTATTACACGGGGTACAGCGGATATTGTTTTGGCAAGAAAAATTTTTGTTTCGAGCTGTTCTACACGATGGGACGGCAGCGTCATCTGTTTCACAAAGGCGACCTCAATAGCGTGGAAATCAGGGCTTTCTATATGGGCGGCGTTTCGCTTGCATTCTTGAAGCCAATCTATTACGAAATCCTCAAATACAAGGACTTAAATTCGTACACTGTGTCGGAAAAATTCGACATCGACACCCACAATCCCGTGGAGACCCTCGGCCCGTCGGAATTTTCCAAAGGTTTTAGCGAAATCAAGGTAGTGCCCGGCGTGGAAGGCAAGGCTGGCCTCAGTATCGAAGTAGGTAAAAAAGATACGCACCTATTGGCGATTGAGGCGGGAGTCAAAGTGTCGGCATATACAAGAAAACTTGATATTATGGCTCAGAAGCGCAATCCTCAGTTTATCTGCGCGTTGTTTCTGACGTTCCGTTTTGGCAGAGTAAAGCACGGCGCACAATACGAATATCTCAACGATTACACCGAGTAACATTTGGTATGGTTTTTGTTTCTGTTTTAATTGCCAGTATTGTTAATTTTCCGTTAACAAAGTATGACCGCAATTTTAAGCGAGAATCAAAGGTAGCAAGAAAAAAAATGTAATTTTTTATGTTTTTTTTTCTAATTTGCAAAAGATTGTAATACAGACTGTTGGCAAGAATTGAGGAAACAAAAAGAAAGATTTTCCAGTAAATCTGAAAGCAATAATGTGTTATTTATTTGCAAATTCCAATTCTAATGTTTAACTTTGCAGCCGTGAATATTTCGGAAAGGTTAATACGTAGAAGCGGGGCGGATCTCCCCGTAGGCACTTAAAAAAGATGACCAGTATAACCTTGTACAGAAAAACTTTATAGTTATGTTTAACAAAATTAAGTACAAATTCAATCCTGAGACATTAAGGTTTGAAGCAAGTAGAGAAGCAATATCACAATTTCTATTGAAGAAGGTGATGCCGAGATTTGCAACCTCGGTTGTCTTAGGTATAGCGTTAGGAATTGCAGGTACGTCGTACATAGAATCGCCCGCGGAACGCGAGGCGGCTGAGGCGAATGCAATCCAACGTGAACGACTATCCACCCTGAGTACCCAGATTAGCACATTGTCACATTCGCTCGAAGAAATCGCAAAACACGACGACGAGCTTTATAGACCGGTGTTCCAAGAAAAAGCTCTCACAAAAGAAGAACGCACCGCAGGTTTCGGTGGTACAGACAGATACGAAGCGTATAGGGGCTTCGAACATTCGGCGGATATGATTGAAGTAGCCAACAGGCTCGACATCCTTTCAAGCAAGACAATTGTACAGGCAAAATCTTTCAAACACATCACCAATCTCGTAATCAACAAGGAAATGATGCTCGCTTGCATCCCTTCTATTCAGCCTGTTGCAGTAAAAGACCTTTACAGAATAGCCTCTCCATTCGGCTATCGTTTTCATCCAATCCTGAATATATACAGAATGCACGCGGGTGTGGACTTGTCTGCACGCGAAGGCACACCTATATATGCCGCAGGAGCCGGTACGGTAAGCACCTCCGGCGTAGAAAGCGGCTACGGCAATGTCGTAAAAATCAACCACGGCTACGGCTATATGACGGTCTATGGACATTGCAGCAAACTGCTCGTGAAAGCTGGCGACAAGGTAAAGCGCGGCGACATCATCGCGCTCGTAGGCAGCACAGGACTTTCCACGAGCCCGCACTGCCACTACGAAGTGAGGGTGAACGGCGTTCCGCAAGACCCAATCAACTTCTACAAGGACGGCATCTCCGAGGAAGAATACCAGAGCCTCTTGGAGTCGAACTTCGAGTTTGACGAAGATGTGGTCAATGTGCAGTAATTAGTGAATAGATTCGTAAAAAAAATAAAAGAACCCGGTAACAACTTTGCCGGGTTTTTTAGCGTTTATGGGTAAAAAATATACGGATAGTTCACTTTTTGGCATAGATTTTATTAATTATTATTATAACTAACATAAATAAAACACCTAACTTTATGGAAAGCAATTTCAGCAACCAGCTCATTCGCATCTTCGTCTTTGGCACGCTGCTCAAAGGACAGAGGTTTGAGTTCTATATGGACGGCAGCAAATACTGCGGCAAGGCTTACAGCCGTGGTCAACTGATGATGGCAGAAAATGGAAGCGTCTATATCGACGTAAACGACCACGAGGCGTACACGCTCGGCGAGGTCTATCTCGTCGATTACTCTTGCCTCAAAAGGATCAACCACCTCGAATCGCGCTCCGGCGAATTTCCGAAGGGATACGATCTCACGATGATTCCCACGTGGAACCTCGACGAGAACCCCGACCACAAGTTTGACCTCTCCAACTGCAACTACTGTTTCTACTACCGTAGGCGCAATGTGCCTGTGAAGATTTCGGGCGGCGACTACACCAAGCACCACGACCCCGTGGACACCATCGGCGACTACCTCGCCTGTGCCGACCACGAAATCGTCGATGCAGACGAAATTGTCAATTTTATGAAGGAACAGAATATCCGTATTGACTTTTGAAAATTTTTATGTAACTTTGCACAGCAAAATGTAACAATTAAATGAAGTTCAAAGCCCTAAATAAGGTATGGAGCAGGATTCTCAACATCCTGTTTTGGTCGATAATCTCCGCCGCCTTTATCGGCCCGGGGACGGTGACGACCGCTACGAAGGCTGGATCTGACTTTCAGTTCCAACTTTTGTGGGCTTTGTCTTTCTCTACATTGGCGTGCCTCGTATTGCAGGAGGCAAGTGCAAGATCTACAATCTATTCGGGTATGAACCTTGGGCAGGCTATCAAGTACCATTATATGGGGAAGCGTGCCCAAGTTCCTGTGCTTGTGCTCATTGTGGGCGCGATAATACTCGGATGTGCCGCCTACGAGACCGGCAACATACTCGGCTCCGTGGAGGGCATCTCCCTCGTGTTTCCCAAACTTGACAAACGTATCATCGTAGGGCTTATTGCGCTCATTGCGGGACTCGCCCTGAGCCTCAAATCCCTGCGCTCGATAGCCAATTTTATGGGCAGTTTTGTGTTCATAATGGGCTTTACGTTCATCACGACCGCCGTGGTGTCGCATCCGCCGGTGGAGGAGATTATGAAAGGTCTCGTGATGCCGAGCCTGCCCGAAACACCCGGCGCGGGTCTTTTGGTATTGGGACTTGTGGGCACTACCGTGGTGCCTTACGACCTCTTCCTTGGCTCAAACGTGGTGCAGAAGGACACCACAGTTACCGATATGAGGATAGGCATTTCAGTAGCGGTGATTCTCGGCGGCATAATCTCGATGGCGATTCTTTGCGTAGGCACTGAGATGACACGCGGATTCACACCCGAAGCCGCCAAAAACCTCGAATTTTCGTACAAACTGCTCTCCAACACTCTTGTCCTCAATATCGGTCAGTGGGCTGTGTATGTGTTTGGTTTTGGTATGTTTGCGGCGGGATTCACGAGCGCGATTACCTCGCCGCTCGCCTCGGCACTCACGGCGCGGAGCATCTTCGAGAAGAAGGACGCGGAAGGCAATTCCAAAAACGGTCATATTTTCAAGTGGGTTTCGTATGCGGTGCTTGCCATCGGCGTTACGCTCGGATTCTTGCAAATAAAGCCCGTACCCGCCATCGTTGCGGCTCAGGCGTTCAACGGTCTGATACTTCCCTTCGTCGCCATATTCCTCTTTATGGTGGTCAACAATCCCGAAATTATGGGCGTAAAGCACGTCAACGGATTGTTTTCCAACATATTTATGATTATCGTAACGTGGGTGACTCTCGTGCTTGGCATCGTCAACGTCACCAAGTCGGTGGTATCGCTGATGGAGGACGTACAAGTGTCGCCTGACGTGCTGTTTGGCTCGGCGTCGGCGTTGGCGTTGGTCATTACGGTGATTATTACGATACACATCCTCCTCAAACGTAAGCGGGAGATTCAGAAAATGCTTCAACAAAGCCAACAAGAAAAATGAATTCTTTTTTGGACGACTGCGCCGCCGACATCCTGCGCAAGTACGACAACAACGATGCCGTATGCGTGGTGTTTCCTAACAAGCGCACTATGCTGCACTTCCGCAAGAGTTATGCGCGCATCAAAAACGAGGTGTCTTTTTCGGGGCATCTTTATCCAATAGACAAGGTTTTCAATCAGTTTTTGCCGTCGGTGAAGGCGGACGACTTGACGTTGCTGTTCAAGTTGTACGATGCCTTCCGGCAGGTGTTTGCGCACGAGGGGATGAAGAACGCGGGCATCGCCGCCGATTTTGATGCGTTTTATGATTCGGGACGCAAGATTTTGAGCGATTTCAATGAGATAGACAATTATCTCGTGGACATCAACCAACTCTGCCGCAACTTCGCCGATTTGAGCGAAATAGACGCTTTTTACGCGCCGTCGATGGCACAGGAGGTCATCGAAATCATCAGGCAGTTTTGGGCTAATTTTTCTCAGCAGCGACTCTCCAAAGAAAAGGAGCGTTACCTCGAACTTTGGACGGGTCTCCCAAAAGTATATCAGATATTCAGGCAGAGTCTTACGGAGGCGCACGTGTGCTATACCGGTATGAAAAACCGCGCCATCTGCGACCTCATCGACCAAAAAGGTCTCGACACCAAGTACGCCACATATATTTTTGTAGGTTTCAATGTCTTGAACAAGTGCGAACGCAAGATTTTCAGGTACTTGTACAATGCCAAGAAGGCGCGTTTTTATTGGGATGCCGACGATTATTACATCTCCGACAAGGTACAGGAGGCGGGTCTTTTTATGCGGAGGTTAATTGACGAATTTCCCGACGAACTGCACGGCAAGCGTCCGCCAAATCTGATTGTTGGCAATCCAAAACAAGTGGAATATATCGGTGTGCCGCTCGAAGTGGGTCAGGCGAAGTGCGTCCACGACATTATCACCCAACTTTCCAAACTTCCCGACTACAACGAAACCCGCACAGCCGTTGTCCTTGGCGACGAGCATCTTCTGTTCCCTGTCTTGAACAGTCTGCCGGCGTGTGTGGAGCGCGTCAACGTTACAATGGGTTATCCCTTTGTGGAGACACCTGTGTATTCGTTCCTGCTCAACTGCCTGCAACTCAGGCGAAATTACCGCGCCAATAGGACGGGTGGCGATTATTATTACAACGACGTACTCGCCGTCATCAACCATCCATTGGTGGTGAACATTCCCGATTTTTGCTCCAAACAGATAGAGGTGCGAATCCGCGAGGAGCGTCTCATCCGCGTAAATGCCGATTTGATAGGGTCTTACGGCAATTTGTTGAGCATTATATTTTGTAGTCAGGAAAACGAAAAACAACCCGCCGACATCATCCAAACATTCCTTACGATTTTGTCGGAATTGTATTTTGCCAAAAATCCTGAACCCACCGAAACTCCGAAACTTGAAAACGAATTTATCTTCAACGCATATACCTCTCTCAAAAACCTGTACAACAATGTGTTGACGTTGCCGGATGACATTAGCCCCGACCTCGTGGCAAGCATTGTGAAGGAGCATTTGGTGGGCATCAAAGTGCCTTTTGAGAGCGACGACGACAACGGCATCCAACTTACCGGTATGATGGAGACCCGCAATCTCGATTTTGACAATGTGATAATGATTGGAATGAACGAGGGCGTGTTTCCCAAGCGCAGCGAAAACAATTCTTTCGTTACCGAGGGGATGAGGCTCGCGTTTGATATGCCCGTGGTCAAGTACAAGGACGCTGTGTTTGGATATTTCTTTTACCGACTATTCCAACGCGCTAAGAATGTCAAGGTCTTGTACAACAATGTGTTTTCGTCGTCATTGTCGGGCGAGCCGAGTAGGTTTGCGACGCAGATATTGAAGGAGGCTTCCACGGCTGTGCGCCCCGATTCGCGGCTCGAAATTCAGATGCGGCAGTTTGTTCGCGAGATTAAGCCGATAGACGGGCGCGAAATCATTGTTAAAAACAATGCCGACACTCTGCAACGGCTCTCGGCGTATTTCTCGCAGGGGGACGACAAGAGGTCGCTCTCGCCGTCCGCGCTCAATACGTTCATTGACTGTCCGTTGGCGTTTTACCTGAAATACGTGATACGTCTGCGGCAGACCGAGGAATTGGACGAGGAGGCTTCTGCGGCGGATTTCGGTTTGATACTCCACGCCGCCATCGAGAATATTTACAACGACATCAAGGACGACCACAATATCATCACCGCCGATATGATTGCCGCTGTGCGCCCCGTTGCGGAAGGTTTTGTGCTTGCCGCCTACAACGAGCATTTCAAGGTCAATATCAGCGACAAGGCGGATATTTCGGGTTTCGACAGCATCTTCTTCGATGTCTTGATGCAGTATCTTGGGCGCATTTTGGATTACGACACCACAATAGCCCCGTTTGAACTGATTGGCGCGGAGAAGGGCATTTATACCACAGTGGATGTTGATGTCAATGGCAAAACTCTGAAAGTAAACATTGGCGGTACTATCGACCGTATCGACCGCATTGTCAATGCCGGCAAAATCCGCATTGTGGATTACAAGACCGGCAATGTCGCC
>JAEEGK010024874.1_pt1 | contig 12369 bp, 13 predicted proteins | sample 8958771 | NCBI WGS metagenome assembly JAEEGK01 (sample SAMN16246547, study PRJNA631951) | gut metagenome | biome: gut microbiome; feature: rumen; material: SC-attached | host: Bos | place: Iran: Karaj | collected 2018-10 | reverse complement strand
GATACTCTTTGGCACCTTGGGTTGCTGGTGGGGCGGTCAGACGATGCGCGACTCCATGCTGACCAGTTTCTCGTTTGTGCAGATTGGCGAGTTCTCATTCATCATCGCTGGACTGGGTACAAGCCTGGGGGTTCTCAATCCCATCATCTACCCCATCATCGTGGCATCCAGTGTGGTGACCACCTTCCTCACGCCTTATATTATGAAGGCTGCCGGGCCATGCTACACGTTCCTATATAATCACGTTCCAGAGAGCATGCGTGCTAAGATCGACCAACGCGAGCAGCAAGTGGCAGAAGCAGAGGCAGCTAAACCATCCGGCAACAAGAGTTCATTAGCAAACAAGGCGCGCCATGCAGTCAAGCATACCTTCTTCTTGAAGCATCTTGTCAATCTGTTTATCAAGAACATGAGTGCTCATGATGAAGAACAACCTGCTTCTTAACGATTATGTATAAACTGCCAGGACAAGAAGAGCTTCTATTTTATATGTTATATACAACAGCGGCTGTGCTGTCTCTGATAGCAAGTTGTTATCTGTTGTTCCGGAGGGCTAACGCCATTGCCCCTGACATTACTTCGCCGGTACGTTTGCGCCGGTGGACGGCAGTCTTCTTCGCAGCCTTGACTTTGAGCCACCTGTGGTATTTGCCTTCTGTTTTTCTCTCATCAGTCGATGATATTCTGCTATGCAATTCTATAGGTGCGTTGCTCGACTGTATGATTGTTTATCCTTTGATGATAGTCGTATTGCTCTGTATGCTGCAAGACCGCAGGCGACCACTGTGGCCTGTAGCTGTGATGGTGTCACAAATCGGGCTGACCATACATCAGTCCAATTTTTAGTGAAAAATAATTAAATAGTATGCTTCAGAGTGGGGGAACGTTGCAAAGTTCAGACGAATTATGTAATTTTGCATTATGTATTTTTGCATAATCGTCTTAATTGCCAAGAAATGAAGTTGTTAAGTAATCCCTTTGTGATAGGAAAGTATGTGGACAAAGACTATTTCTGCGATAGAGAGAAGGAATCAGAAATGCTTGTCCACCACATTGTAAATGGACGTAATGTTGCCATCATGTCAGAGAGGCGTTTGGGCAAGACAGGCTTGATAGAGCATGTGTTTACCAATGGACTGCCTGATGGCTACGAGCCTTTCCTGATAGATATTTACACTTGTAGGAATCTGCGCGAGATGGTCTATCTGCTGGCCAGCGAAGTGTTTAAGAAGATAGCCAGAAAGCAGTCTATGACAGAGCGATTGTTGCGGACGGTGCGTTCACTGAAAACAACAATCTCTTACGATGCCGTGACAGGATTTCCGGAGGTTGGCTTTGGTCTTGGTGAGATACAGCAGCCCGAAGTGACACTCGACGAGATTCTCGGCTATCTCGAGTCTTCCGATGCGGTGTGCATTGTGGCAATCGATGAGTTTCAGAAAATAGCAAGTTTTGAGGATGAGAACGTTGAGGCACTCTTGCGAACAAAGATTCAGCACTTGAAAAAGACCCAGTTCGTCTTTGCCGGCAGTGAGCGCCATCTGTTAGAAGGCATATTTAATGATCCTGCTCGTCCTTTTTACAACAGTGTCGTATTTATGCAACTGCTACCTATTGAAGAAGGTGTGTATGTCAAGTTCTGCCAAGAGTTGTTCCTTAAATATGGCAAAAGTGTTTCCCCAGCATTGGTGGAGCGACTCTATAAATGCTTTCAAGGCATCACCTGGTATCTGCAGCTCTCGATGAACGAGGCTTTCACGATGGCCGAGCGTGGTGGCAGCGTTGATGAAGAGGCTTACGGGCAAATCCTGAATCACCTGGTTGACTCCAAACGCTTCACATTTGAAGACCGTTATGCCTCACTTACTGAAAAACAGAAGACTGTATTGATGGCTATTGCCTCGGAATTTCCGAGTCAGGTGACACTTACCAGTCAGGACTTTATGACAAGGTATAATTTGAAGACGGCCAGCAGCGTTCAGACTGCAGTCAAGGGGTTGGTAGAAAAAGGTATCCTCAGTGACAATCATGGAATCAGACGCCCTACAGACTTGCTGTTCATGCTTTGGCTGAAAGATTTCTGAAACAGACCCAGCTCCGTCCCAAGTACTGGGGCCTGGCCCGGGTGATATGCAAAGTTACACGGATAAGTGAGACTTCATCACGTAAGAATGCTAAATTATACTAAATAATGACCGCTTTCCATTCATTATAATAGTATTATAATTATCTTTGCATAAAATTTGTGCATATTATGACAATATCCAATCCATTCATCACCCATGGATATCACTCACCTCACTATTTCTGTGATCGTGAGAAAGAAACTGAGGAACTAATCAGACTTGTTACCAACGGGAACCATGTTTCCTTGATATCGCCCCGCCGCTTGGGAAAGACTGGACTTATCCACCATTGCTATGAGCAAAAACCTCTGAAGGATGACTATTACACTTTTATAGTCGACATTTATGCCACGAAGAATCTTCAGGAGTTTGTCTTCGAGTTGGGAAAGTGTGTATTAGGAACATTAAAGTCGAGAAGCAGAAAAGTCTGGGAAGGATTCCTTAACAAACTCAACTCCTTAAGAAGTACCATCACCTTTGATATCAATGGCATACCAGAGTGGGGATTGGGTATTGGCGACATCAAAACCCCGACTGCTACACTCGACGAGATCTTTGACTATCTGGAGCAGGCAGACAAACCGTGTATCGTTACCATCGATGAATTCCAGGTGATTGCAGACTATCCCGATGCCAATATGGAGGCCATCCTTCGGACTCGGACACAGAAATGTCGCAACACCATTTTTATCTTTTCCGGATCCCAACGCCACCTGATGGCAGAGATCTTCGTAACACCCTCTCGGCCCTTCTATCAAAGTACAATGATGATGACTCTGGAACCAATAGACATAGATCGTTATGTTGACTTTGCCCAGCAATTATTCAAGGAGTACGACAAACAAATAACAGCTGAAACGGTGATGGCTGTCTATCATCGTTATGAAGGAGTGACATGGTACATCCAGTCTGTACTGAATGCTCTCTTTTCCCTTACCGCCACAGGTGCCACCTGTAAGGAAGACATGATGGATCAAGCCGTTCAGAATGTCATCCGACAACAGAGTTTTGCATACTCCTCACTGCTATATCAGTTGCCAGCCAAACAGAAAGAGGTGCTGATAGCCATCTGCAAAGAGGGCAAGGCGAGGAATATAACCTCAAAGCCCTTCCTTCAGCGTTATCGTTTGACGGCGAGTACGGTTCAGGGGGCCGTCAAGGGACTACTTGAAAAGGACTTCATTACGCACGAATTGGGTATATTCACGGTATACGACCAATTCTTTGCCCAGTGGCTTTTACAGCAATGATGCGTATCACTGGGGCCTGGACCCACTGATACAAAGAGAGTAAAGGCATATGGAAGGTATTTGATGTTTGAGCCTCGTCCTTTGTTCAAGGTCGCAAATTGCGACCTTGAACGAAGATCGTCCAATTCTTCTTGAGTAAGTTGAAACATGAAGTCCTCTCCGGCAAACCTCTTCGGATTGCGTTTTACTTTCTCATTTAGGCGTTTTGTCTCTACACCGTAAAAAGTAGCAATGTCACGATCGAGCATCACCCGATGTCCGCGGATGACATGGATATAATCCTGAATGTTCTGTAATTCCTCCATAGCAGTGTGGTTTAAGTGTTAAACTTGGATTTAATGCTGCAAAGGTAGAGATATTATTTGGAACCACCAAATCTTTTGGAAACTTTTTTCGCTTTCTGCCCATAATTATATAATAGGTGGGAATGTATCATTGGTGCCTGGCCCCAGTGATATATGAAAAGCCGCCGACATTCACATGCCGACGGCTTTTAAATGATGTCAAACCCTTTACCTACATTCCCATGCCAGCAAAGACATACTAACCTAAAACTATAAATATTAACCTTTTGACAGGTGCAAAGGTATAGATATATTTTGAGACCTCCAATTTTTTTGAGGATAATTTGCAATTTTGAAGATTTCATCTTACCTTTGCAAAAATAAAAACAACAAGATATGAAACAGCGTATATATTCCCTCCTGTTCGTGGTGGTCGCCACATTGTTCTTTGTATCTCCCACCCAGGCCCAAAGCCAGACGGATATCATCGACAGGCTTGATGCCACCCTCGGCGTATCGCTACCCAACGAATATAAGGCGAACATTAGAGGGAATGAAAAAATGCAAATGGTCATCAAGAGCAAAGGTGGAAGTGAATACACGGAGGGATTCATCAAAGAGCAGATGAATAGCAGTTGGGGAATCAACAATCAGAACCAGCTTATCTTCGTGTGGTCAGCCGTTTACAAGCAGATTACTAATGAGGATCTCTATGACGGAAGTGATGGTGATGACAGCAGAGTAGATGACTTTGGAGAGGTTGTAGATCGATGGGAGGCGTGCGGAAATAAATACGCTGAAGGTTTTAATAAGTATATGGAACAAAAGTCAGCGGAGGCTAAACAAAGGTCAGCGGAAATGGACGAATTGATAAAAGAAAACACCATAATCTCTTTAGGAAATCTGAAGGATATTTATGGTTTATATCTAAAAGACCCTAATTCTATCACTCAAAGCGAACTGGTTTCAGTTAGAAACGATGCTAAAAAAGTAATCCAATACTGCAAAGAATACAACATCGACTACAAGAAAGAGCTGACACCTGAGATGTTGAAGTTTTACGGAATAGAATAGATTTCTCGATCTCTACACTATGACACAAGACGAAAGATGGCAAGCCCAATATGATCAGATGATGGCTTTCATGAAAGAGAATCATCGTCGCCCCTCCAAGCACAGGCTTGAAGAACACGATATGCTCAACTGGTACAAGCACACGAAGAAGATGATAGCACGTGGCGACTATCCTGCTGACAGAATCGCAAAGTTCAAAATCCTACAGGATACTGCCGACGAATACCGCAGATTGAATCAATACATATAGTTTCAGTCGTCATGTAACAGAGTTACTCCGCAAAAAATACCTTGGACTTTAGCCGAAACAATAACTATCCTATCCTTCATCGAATTCTTAATTTTGTGCAAATATACAAAGATTTATTGGAAAAACACATTATTCTCCCAAAAATATCGTAATTTTGCAAGCAAGTATCGGCTAATCGTCGTGACACGACGCTGCTACGGCAGGATGTTTGAGCCTCAGTGGAGGTGCCGGTGCGATTTTTGTGGAATAATAATAACGGCAATAGCTGGTTATCGAATATATCTGGAATGTAGGAGTTCACAAGATATGAAGTACTCGATACGATACAGCCAATTGTCCGCGCGATAGCGCGGGCCAGGCTTATCTTCGAGTACGGGCATCTCCTACAGCCCCAGATATGGATAAAGCATGAGTTCGCGCTTTTTCTATGTCCGTATCTGAGGTTTGTGGTTTGTCCGTACAACATCATCCGATAAGCCATGCGACGGCCCATAACTATCGTATAGATGATACGGACATTTGAAATCAACAATCGCCGTTACCTCGGCAACAAATTTAAGTTGATTCCATTCATCCGCCGTGTCGTGGATGAGGAGTGCAAAGATGTACACTCCGTTCTTGATGCATTCTCAGGAACGGGATCAGTATCTTTTGCCTTCCGCGACAAGCGGCTGTTGGTCAACGATATGATGTATTGTAACTATCTGGCTTCGCTCTGTTGGTTTTCTCCGCAGGAGGTAAACCTGCAAATGCTGAAAGATCTATTGGAATACTACAACACAACAGATACATCAAAGGAAGACAACTATATGTATCAGACATTTCGTGATACATATTTCAGTGCAGATGTATGCCGTAGAATCGGCTTCATTAGGGATGATATAGAAAAGAGGTACCAAGCTGGCGAAGTAAATGAGAGAGAACGTGCCATTGTTATCACCTCGATGACATACGCAATGGACAGAATCTCAAACACCTATGGTCATTATGATTCCTATATTCAAAATGCGGTCTACAACAACGATTTCGACTTGCGTATGCCAAAGTTGGATTACGATTTGGATGCTGGGAACCAATGTTTCAATCAAGATGCAAATGTGCTGGCTGCCGATGTTGAATGCGACTTGGCATATCTCGACCCGCCCTACAATTCCCGCAACTACTGCGATGCCTATCATTTGCTGGAAAATGTGGCACGTTGGGAGAAACCTGATGTCGTGGGTGTGGCAAAGAAAATGGACCGTTCTGCAATGAAGAGCGAATACTGCAAGGTGACTGCAAACGAGTCGTTGGAAGACTTGGTTACAAAACTTCGTTGCCGCTATATTCTTCTATCATATAACAACAATGGACAGAAACTTCAGATACGCAGCAATGCCAAAATCAGCGACTCTGAGATTATGCGCATATTGGGCCAGAAAGGTGAAGTACAGGTGTTTACCACCGACTTCAAACCATTCTCCGCAGGAAGAGGTGAAAATGTTGGAAACCAAGAAAGACTGTTCTTATGCGTCGTTCGGAAATGAATAGCTGGTTCACGGTGTCACCCCTGAACTATATTGGCGGCAAAGCTCGTATTCTCGATCAGTTGCTGCCCGTGTTTCCTGAACATATCAGTACCTTTGTCGATTTGTTCTGCGGTGGCTGCAATGTGGGCATTAACACAAATGCAGAAAACTATATCTACAATGATGGCAATAGCGAGCTGATAGGACTGTTGAAGATGTTTCTGCGTCTCAACACCACTACCATATTGAAACGATTGGATGAAATCGTAGAGCATTACGGTTTTTCCAAGACGAAAGACCATAACTTTGCCTACTATGGTGGCAATCCTATGATTGGCGTATCACGCTACAACAAAGAACCTTTCTTGCGCTTGCGCCAAGATTATAACAACTCACCCCGAAACAATCAGCATTATATCATGCTTTATGCGTTGGTGGTATTTGGATTCAACAATCAAATGCGTTTCAACGATCGAGGTGAGTATAATCTGCCTGTAGGGAAGCGAGACTTCAACGATGTAATAAGACGTAAGTTGGAAGTTTTTGTAGATAAGTTAAAGGCGCAGCACCCGCTGATACAAAATAAGGATTTTCGTCGTTTTGACATTAGCCAACTTGATAGCCAAAGCCTCGTCTATCTAGATCCACCTTACCTCATCAGTACTGCCACATATAATGAAGGCGGTGGATGGACGGAACGAGATGAAAGCGATTTGCTCAGATTCATGGACGACCTGAATGCTTGCGGTATCAAGTTTGTACTCTCTAACATGTTGGAACACAAAGGCAGGAAGAATCAACTGCTTATTGACTGGATAGAGCAGCGAAACCTGCAGGTGGTGGGTGTCAACATGGATTACAGCAACTCCAATTACCAAGTGGAGGGCAAAAATTCTGGAACGGTAGAAGTGTTGGTAAAAAACTATTAATTGAAAGTCATATGGCAAAGAAACAAGATGACGGGTTGTCCTACAGTTCTTATTTTTGGTCACTTGGCACAACAAGTTTCCGCACTAAGAAGTTCAACAATTCTATTGAACGACTTTTAGGTTTGTTAGACGAATTCTGGAAAGACCCTAATAACAAGGATTATGGTTGGGAAGAAATAAACGAATCTGTAGGCCAAGAAGATATCTATGAAATAAAAGATAGATTCTACTATTTTATGAGGGACAATGGTTTTACGACTGGTGATGATCAGACTCCTTATAAGGCTGCCAGGGAAAAGACTTCCGGATTAGTAGACATTGGGCTAATTAATTCCGAGCACCGATTGACTGAAGTCGGACGCCGTATTTTGGACATGTCCAAATCAAATGAGTATCGCTCTCAAAATCCATTAAAAATCTCTCAAGATAGCTATATTTATTTAAAGCAATTACTTAAGACCTCTGTAAAAATAAAAGAACTGGTTGTTCGTCCCTTTGTTGTCCTAATATACATGTTGGAACGACTTGGTTATTTGACAACAGAGGAATTCACCTATCTCGTTCCATTGTGCATATCTGAAAATGTAACAGCCAAAATGTCTGATCACATTGATGAAATCAGAAAAGGAAACGGATCTGTTAACGACTTAATCGCAGAGGCGTTAATGGCACGACCTAATTATCAGTTAGCCTACAATGTTTGGATGAAAGGCGGAGTCTCCGAAGCTCTTGTTATGAAGGTTGGCGTAAATAGGAAAAGTAGAAAATACGACAAGCCATATTATCCTCTTTTCCTTATGTTGAAAGAAGTATTCCTAGAAGGTAAAATAGAAAATGCACATGTGCTCTATAAACTTACTCAAAACATAAGAAATGTAGGAGGTCTATGGCGTGCACTATTATTTGATACTTCATCAGTAAAAGCCATCAAAAAGGACCCAAAAGCACATTTGAATGAAAGCGTCTTTAGTCATGTCAGAGATGAGAATGACTTAAAAGATGTTTTTTTCAAGACACTCCACACGATAAAAGCCAAAGCAACACTGCATGATTACTATGACCTTAATCGTCGTTATTTGGGAATCGCTAATGTAATATTGTTTGAGGACGGACTGGTAAAACTTGATCTTGTCCCCAAGCAATTCTTTGCCTCTGCCATTGACGAGCTATACAATTTCGCCTATATAATATCAGACGAATTGGAACATGATTGCAAGATGGAAGAAATCTGTCCGGCTTTGAAGTTTGATGAGAAGGATATTGTTGCTCGGCTTAGTGCGGAACTTGGTATTGAACTAAAAACGATAGACGAAGCCTACTTAGAAGACGAAAAACTCCGCTACGACAGATTCAAAACAATGGTGGACACTCGCTTTACCAATGATGATCTATTGGGGTTGCTCGATGATTTTGATAATCGTAACGATGACGAGATTAGCAAGAAAGTAACTGACAATGCCGACACACCGACTATCTTTGAATACATATTGGGTATTATCTGGTATAAGGTGAGTGGTTATAAAGGACGTATTCTTGACTATATGAAGTTGAGCCTTGATGCTAACTTGCTCCCCATCACTCATGCGGCAGGTGGTGAGGCAGACATTGTATATGAATACGGAGAGACGAAAGACTATCCTGCACATACACTCTTGTTGGAAGCGACACTGGCTGATAGTACCAACCAGAGACGTATGGAAATGGAACCGGTATCAAGACATTTGGGTAATCATCTGTTGCGCACTCAAAACAAGAGCTCGTATTGTCTCTTTGCAACCAATTATCTTGATAAGAATGTTATCTCCGACTTCCGCATGAGAAAGGTGATGCCGTTCTACGATACGCGAGATGACTCACGCTATGTCATTGGCATGAAGATTATACCCTTGCAGACATCTGATTTGCGTTCCATCATTATGACTGAGAAGAAATATTCTGAATTGTACCCCAAATACGAGAAGGCATATCAGAAAGATCCGACGATGATGCCGGTATATTGGTATGAGACTTGTGTAAAGGAGAAAACTGAGATTAGTTCATTCTTGCAAGCTCCGGAATTGGCAGAATTTGCCGATAATATGATGAAAACCTATAAAGGCATCTCCATCTTAGCACTTCAACAAGCCTGTATTGAAAAGTTTGGAGAGACGTATTGTACCATGAAGTTGGGTGATTGGTATCATGTGGTGAAAGACTACGTAGAGCGACAAACCCATCGTAATGATGTGCGCGACGATGAAGAGGTAACCTGGCTGATTGCAGCAGAAACAGGTGAATTAATCCCGATGATGGTGACTAATTGATATATTTTGTTCAATAATCGAAAAAAGTTTCTTAAAAACTTGGAAGTTTCAAAAACTTTTCCTAACTTTGCACCCAGAAGATAGTCCTTTGCAGCTGAACGGTTACGTGGTACGTAGCTCACTCGTGTAGGTTGTACGGGACTGTTTTCATTTTCTGCCCTTCTTCGTTCTTCGATGGTCCACCTCCACCATCTTCGGCACAAAACTCCAATGCCTATATGGCATCGTCCATATTTCAATGGGTGCAGAGAATCCCGTTGACGTGCCAACGTTAAATCCACGCCTAATTTGACTGATTCTGAAATAGATGTGTTTGTATAATTTCTCTTTCAGTATTGTTCTCTTCCCTCGACGCTTTGCCCCTTCAGATTTCAATTTATGCTTGTCATTAAGTCTGAAGCATATAGCACCCAACACCAAGTCAAGTATTTGAAGTGGAAGGTTCTTCTTAGAATCTACTTCCAGGATATCTTCTTTCTTTATTCTGATATTGGCGGCCTTGTAATTCTGGTCATTCCGCAATCCGTACAGGAAATCCTTAAACTCCTTTTTCTCTGATTCACTAATGGGCAATTCGTCCAAAGCAATATGCAACGAGACGGGATGATCACTGTCATTGCTATACTGGAAACCGAAAGCGTGCTTGATGAATTGATAGTAGAGCATCGAGTACTCTTTCCTCATTTGTTCACGGGTCAGATATTTAGGCACGTATTGGTTGTGGCGGAAGAATATCCTGATTTTGATGAGACCCTCTTCCAGAAGGTCGAAGATGAAATCCACAAGTGCCATGTATTTTTTGAAGAAGTGCTGGTTTACCTTTTGCCACTTGATTTCTTCGGTAATATCTAACTCAGTTATCTTCTGCTCCATTTTGTTCAGTACGCGCTTCAAGTCCTTGGACTCAATGAGAATACCGCCATAGAAGTTCGAGTAGAACTCGCCTTCCTTGTCGCTCTCGTCGCACCATATATAGTACATTCTAGACCTTTTCATATACAATTATTATTTAGATGCAAAGGTACTACTTTTTATGAAGACAACCAACGATTACCATCTGAAAATGTTAAATTCCATCAAAAAAGATGGCGTCAGATGGTGAAGTCCATCCGAAGATGGTGTTTTTTCGTAAATTTGCACGAAAAAAGAAAATGCAACAATGAATCAGAAGGAAGCAGTAATTGAGGCTCTCAAAAAATTAGGAGGCAGGGCGCATCTAAGCGACATATACAAGTTCGCATACCCATTAGCAGATTGGTCAGGCAGCCAGAATTGGCAAAATACATTACGTTGGTATTTACAAAAAAATGCTGATACGTTTCGCTCGCCCAAGCGTGGATGGTGGGAATTGGTGTCTTACCAAGAAGAACTTGCAACTCTCAAAAAAGAGAATGAAGAATTAAAGAAGAGGAACAATATACTGATTGCTATCCCTAAAGAAGCTGAATTCATAGAAAAGTTTCTGGCAGAGGTTATGAACGAATATAAACGCAAGCGTCCTGATGCAGACCCCATCAGAAATATCCTAAGACACATGGGCCACGAGGAAGCTGCTGCTGTGCTTGATGCATGGATTGACGAAAAGGAAGATGAACTGGCTAAGGCATTGTTGAAGCTGGCAGAAAAACCTACCTATAAATATGAACGTGGGGCCATACACCTGGATAAGAAGCAAGAAATGCAGTTGGACGAGGATAAGGATAAGAAAAAGTTAGATTATAAAGGGCATGAGTGAGAAGTACAAATATGAGAGTGGTGCCATTCATCTTGACCACCATAAGGAATTACATCTTGGTAAAGTCAACAGTGCCGACGTCAAGGATTTGATCAGAGACTTTTTTGAGCGGGATGTCGAGGATGTAGATGTCTTTGAGGAAATATCAGATGGACTTGCTGAGATTCAGCTAGATATGAAAGAACTGAAGGCAGTAAAGAAGGATGCTCCTTTAGCTAACGAAATCGCAGTAACTCCAGAAGAACAAATCCGGCTTTGCATATTCCTGTTGATGAATGAACACATCTTGGTAAAGAAAAAGGGCAAGTTGGTGGAGGAACCGTTATTTAATCGTCAGAACCACTGGCAGGCTATATATAGGATTCTAGTGGACAAAAAGTTCTGCAAAGATTCTGATTTTGATGGTTTCGATCTGTTTATTAATAAGGTGATGCCCAGCGAAGTTAATGCCCCTTACAAGAAATCATCGGTGAAGCAAATCAGCCAGACGGATTTTAACAAACCTTTTGCAAAATGGAAGTTCGATGCAGAGACTTCAGGAACACTTCGACCTTTCGAAAGGATGAAAGCTATTGCGCAGCGTTTTCTTGAATTATTAGAGGAAAAGGGTCTTTAGTTTTACTCATTTTTTTACTCACGGCTTAACCCTTAACCCGTGTTTTTTCCCGACAAGGATTATCTTGCCGGGTATTTTTATATACCCTAATTTTGTGCTTGCAAACCTGAGGACGCTCAGATGAAGTTTGCTGTCGCTCTGCTACATTTATTGATACAAACTGATAGACTGTAATTACTCTCTCATTTGAGAGCGGCAACGCTCTCATAGATACACACGTACATTATTTTATTCATTTAAAGGTCGCCTGAAAGGGGGCGACGTAAAATAAACATTGTGCCTATGACACAAAAC
>JAEEGK010024873.1_pt1 | contig 12370 bp, 9 predicted proteins | sample 8958771 | NCBI WGS metagenome assembly JAEEGK01 (sample SAMN16246547, study PRJNA631951) | gut metagenome | biome: gut microbiome; feature: rumen; material: SC-attached | host: Bos | place: Iran: Karaj | collected 2018-10 | reverse complement strand
CTGGAACATGGGAACAGTGGAGACAGAAGGCGTTGTTGAGGGCGACTTCGAGGTAGAGGTGGAGGATCAGGTGTTCCTGCTGCCCGAGGATAAGAAGGCTCTCGGCGAGGATGACGGCAAGGAGACGATCCTTATGCTGGGTAACGATATCCTGACTTATTACAAGGACGACAACGGCTTTTCACAGATGGTGGAGAAAAAGACAGGTGCAACCGTGGTAAATGCCGGCTTCCCCAGCTCTACTGTGGCTTTAAAGAATGCCCAGGCTTCAGATGACTATCCGCTGGATTATTTCAGCTTTTATAATGTGGCTCAGTGCCTGGTGAATCAGGATTATTCGCCACTTATGAGCGCGGCTACCAAGTTTGAGGATTCTACCTATGACTACAGCGCAGAGGCTCTGCAGAATCTTGACTTAAAGACGGTTGATACCCTTGTGATATTCTATGATGCCCAGGATTACATCAGTCTCAGGATTGGTCTTAATCCCGACAACGACAGCGACCCCGTGACCTACAGCGGCGCGCTGAATGCAGGAATCAAGATGATCCAGGAGAAGTATCCCTATATCAGGATTGTGTGCATGTCTTTCCCCATGTGCTACGCCTATGATTCAAACGGGGCGCTGGTAAACGGCGACATGTATGACTTTGGAAATGGAAGGCTCACGACCTACAGGCAGTTTATGCTTGATATTTCGGGCGCCACAGGTGTGACCTTTATCGATAACTACTACGGCACTATTCACGATGACAACAGCTCCGAGTGGCTTCTTGACAACATCCACGTGAATGCAGCCTGCAATGAACACATGGCAGATCACTTTATTTCAGTAGTTTATCCGGCTGAAGGAGAGTGACGGAGGTTTTATGGAAAATGTTGTGAAGAATAAACGCCCGGGTCTGGTGGCCAATCTGCTGCTGTTGCAGCTCTCGGTTCTGGTGTATTCCCTGTCCACGCTGGCCGGCAAGATGGCTTCAGAGTATGAGTTTCTCTCAATGGGATACATCGGCTATTTTGCGCTGGAGTTCTGCATCCTGGCGGTTTACGCAATTATGTGGCAGCAGGTCATAAAGCGCTTCCAGCTGTCCATCGCCTATGCCAACAAGTCAGTTGGCCTAATGTGGTCCATGCTGTGGAACTATGTGATATTCCACACCGGCATCACCGCAGGCAAGGTGGTTGGCGTTTTGATCGTAATGTGCGGAATTATTGTTATGAATTCGGGGGAGGGCAGACATGAGTGATGTGAATCCTGTTTTCTTCCTGTTGGCATTATTCAGCCAGCTTATTGCCTCATCCTCCCAGATGCTCCTTAAAAAGAGCGCACAAAAGAAGTATCCTAACGTGATCCGTGAGTACTTGAATGTTCTGGTTATCTCAGGCTACGGAATGATCGTGATAGCCATGGTCATAGCAATCGTCTGCTATCGCGGCCTTGGATACCTGGGAACGGTAGTCATGGAGCCCATCGGATATATAATCGTAATGATCATGTCCAGGGTGTTCTTCAAGGAAAAGTTCACCCCTACCAAGGTGGTGGGAGGACTGATGATCGTGGCAGGTATTGCGGTTTACTACATGTTCTGATGGGGCGATGGTCTGATGCTGTCAGATGCATGTGAGTTGCTGTGATTTGGCGAGGGTCTGATGCTGTCAGATGCATGTAAGTTGCTGCGATCCGGCGAGGGTCTGATGCTGTCAGATGCATGTAAGTTGCTGCGATCCGGCGAGGATCTGAGCAGGGACCTTCTGTTTTGGGAATAAAAAATGCCGGGTGTGACGACCGACTGTTAAGTCTGTCACATCCGGCTTTTCTTATGCTCTTAATCTGTTTGGGCTTGAATGCCGCTTGGGCCTCAGCACTGCGCAGGTTTGATGTCCCGCGAGCTTGACCGCCGCTTGGGCTTGATCGCCGCTTGGGCTTGAATGCCGTTTAGGCCTCAGCGCCGCGCAGGCTTTGATGCCCCGCAGGATCGGATCTTGCTCAGGCGTTGCTCTGAGTCTTTCCTGCCTTCATTGATGCTGCAATCTTAAAGAGTGCATAGAGCATAATTGTGATTCCAAATCCTGTGAACAGCCCTGTCAGGAAATCTGAAACAGTTGCTGCGTTGACGGCAACAATCGCCATCAATCCAAAAATTCCAACTAAACCATACTTTTTTACTGCGTCCATACCTTTCCTCCTTTATCGCACATTTTTATGTGATAAAAAAATCATAGCATATTACGAAGGCAAAGAATGTGGAGATTCTGTGTCTTTATGGGGGATTTGCGTGGGGAGGCAGGTGGATCTGCCGGAACTTCGCTACACTTTTATGTGGCGCGTCTTGGAAATAAGTTATCCTATCACTTACAAAGTCAGCTCAAAATGACCCGTCGTTGCGCCAGTAGTTTATATGACGATTACCTGCCAAATTGGCAAAAAATGCAAATCGGCAGGTAAAAAACACCTCAAAATATCAGAAAAACGCATTTTTGATGATATAGAGTATCTATCTGTTTTTAAAAACCGTTTTTTTACCTGCCAAAAGGCAAAAAATTGAAATTTGTTAGGTAAAATCATTGATTGTAGGCGAAATTTCGCTATCCAAACGGGATAAAGCGAAATATCGCTACCCAAACGGGATAAAGCGAAATACCGCTATCCAAACGGGATACAGCAAAATATCGCTATCCAAACTGCCGAGTCCAAACGGGATAAAGCGTATGCTAAAATAAATTGTATCAGGAGAAAAGTCTGAAACTATCGATGATGATATAGAAGAGATGGATTCCATAGTAAGTCGGGTAAAGACCGATGCGGAGGTAACCAGAGAATTTATGAAGAAATGGGATAGAGAAGCTACTTTGCAGAGAGAAACGGCTGAAGTCGCCACAAAATAAACTTATCAATTGATGACCATGATCACTTTAATAAAATGCCCGGGATGCAGTTTGTTGCATTTCGGGCTTTAAATGTGCGAAGATGACCCTCCGAAAAGCCAGTATTTAAGCAGCTTCCGTAAAGTTTTTGAACATAGTGACTATGATTTTTGAGGCGATGCTATTCTGAATATATTTTGCAGGGTGATCTGCTACAAACGAAATACCGCGTATAAAATTTAATAGTATGAGAATATGTATTTTTCGTGTCCAGTTCACAGTTCTTACACACATTTTCCAAAGCGCGGAGAAAATAGAAATAAAGAAAACCTAGATGGACTCAATGTAATCCGGGAGCCAAAAATTAAATTTCAGTTAGTCATTGCTACATGGAAAGAAACATATTTCGAGTTAGTAATTTTTATGAATTGATGAGAACGGGGGTTGATGATAGAGTTTTCAATGCACTCTTCGCGGCCTCAGAACGCAGATCAGCTGCCAAAGCCGCGATTAATGAATGAATCTTCTTACTGCGCGTTCTGCGTTAGCGTCGATAGTGACGCCACTAAATAATAAATGACAAAAAAGCACCGCTGCTATCTGACCAGTGGTGTTTTTTGTTGCACAAGGCCGGCAAGCGGATGGACACCCCGCATAAGAATTCATTTGGCGGCCGTAAAGATTGCGCACAATATATAGTAATGCTGATACCCATTTTGCGTAGATTCAAATAGTGTGAAATCTGCGCCGAGTTGCCCATATTTGTCAGAAATGGTACAATTCTCATAAGTATGTTCACTAATAAAATAAGACACTAGATATAGTTTTTGTTTTACGGGGAGACAATATGAAAAAAAGTATTTCACTGTTTGGAAAGCGGACGAAGAGACCCTACAGGGACGAGTTCGACGATAGGGACCGCGAGTTCGGCGGCGACTATCCCGGGGATGATTATGACGACTATGACGATGAGGACTATCCTGACGAGGAGTTTGAGGAGCAGTACGGTGACCAGCTTGAGTCCGATGATTACGAGGACGATTTCATAGATGGCAAAAGAGCTGACTCAGGCCGGGAATATCGGCCCATGGGCGGCTTTGATCGCGAGCTTGATGAGGCGGATGATTTTGACCGCGACTATCATGGCCGCGCCTATGACCGCCATGAGGAATATCCCGATGAAAATAATCCCACCGGAAGATATGCTGACGAGGAATATCCCGATGAAAATAATCCCGCCGGAAGATATGCTGACGAAGAATATCCCGATGATTATGCCGAGGATGAGACCTATGTAGATGATGGGGAGTTCCGTGATAAAGGCGAGTTCTACGAAGACAACTATCGCGATGATAGGAAGTATGCAGATGACGAAGAGTATTCAGGTGACAGAGAGTACTCTGATGATGCATACGTAGGCAATGGATACACAGAACAACGCGAGTACGCAGGCGAGGACAACGTAGGTCCGAGCCGGTACGCTGGCGACAGATATTCCGATGATGACTACGCAGGTCCGGCCCGGTACACCGGCGACAGATATTCCGATGATGACTACGCTGATCAGGACTATGCCGACGAATACGACCGTGAAGGCTACGCCGAGGACGATTACGATGATTACCCGGAGGATGAGTATTACGAAGATGATTACTATCCCGAGGATGATGATGACTACTATGCTGCAGCGGCAGCAGGTGCCGGGGTAAGAGGCACCGGCCGCAGAGACAGTCGAGGCGCAGACCGCGACAGAAGCGCAGGAAGAGATTCCCGCCGCGACAGAAATGCAGACCGCGATTCCCACGGCAAAGACAGGGCGGACTCCCGCAGAGACCGCGATAGCAGGGAACGCGACAGCAGAGACTCCCGCAGAGACTCTCGCGATAGCCGTAAACGCCGCGACCACGGCAGAGGAGACCGCTCCCGCAGAGACCGCAGGGAGAGAGGTGCGAGCCCTCTTGCCGCATTTGGCGGAAAGATCGTGAGCTTCTTCCGTGACAGCAGCGTTGTAGAGCGAATAGCAGTTGTAGTGGCACTTATCCTGCTGGCAGGCGGAATCGCCACGGGCATATTCTACAGTAAGGCAGTAGATAAGAAGAACGACATCAATGCCTTTGCCGAAGTGGGAACTTCTCTTGACGGCATCGATATGATCGGAAAGAGCGGCCTCATAGCTGTGGCTGATGCACAGCGCGCCAAGGCCATGGCAGCAGACCTCATCGAAGAGGAAGAGGAGCCCACCGAAGAAGAGATAATCGAGGAGAACAAGAGCACCATCATCACCATGACACTTACTTCTATTAAAAGTGACATGAAGGTGAAGTTCATTAACTCCGAGACCAACAGGCTTGTTGCCAACGTTCATTTTGAGATAGAGGTGGTCACCCCCGACGGTACCAAGGTTACCTATGATGACCACGACATGGACGGCATCATCTACAAGAGCAACATTACAGCGGGAACCTATAAGATCACACCCAAGGCTCTTGCTTCCGAATATTCGGATTATACAGTTGACACCACTACCAAGTCTCTGACAGTTAAGGACACTGTCGAGATGAAGGCCGTTGACGTGTCCAACGAGATCAAGAAGGAATCCCAGGTCAACGCAGCGGTTGAGGATACTGCGGTTCAGGACGTTATCGAATCCGCTCTTCAGGATACCGTTGAGTACGTTGAGAGCACCAAGACCGCAGCAGGCGAGGACGGAAGCAGCTTCGAATACGAGAAGCTGGACAAGAGCGCCATTCAGGATCCTTCCTCCAGTTCCAAAACAGGCTTCGGCACTGTTATGACTGTTTCCACATCCCGCGGAAGAACTGAGGGTGAGAACCCCGATGTTGCGGGTGAGACCAGAACCGAAGATCCCGGAGAGGGTGAAAGCGGTGAAAACGGTGAAAATGGCGAGCAGGAACAGCCTGTCAAGAAGGAAGATATGAGTGTTAGCCCCAACTCTCTGAACATCAAGGCAGGAGAACAGGGCTTCATCAGCGGAGCACCGTCAGGTGCATCCTTTGAATCCTCCAACACCGGAGTTGCCACAGTATCAAGCGACGGCACTGTTACCGGAGTTTCTGAGGGTTCAGCAACCATCAAGATCACAGCCTCGGGCTACAACGATGCATCAGTTTCAGTCTCTGTTGCAAAGGGCGATCCCGTGGACATGAGTGTAACCCCTAATTCACTGACCCTCAAGGCCGGCGAAAAAGGCACCATCAGCGGAGCTCCGTCGGGTGCAACCTTCAAGTCCTCCAAGGATTCGGTTGCAACGGTATCAAGCGACGGAACTGTAACCGCAGTAGCTGAGGGCTCTGCAACGATCACTGTTTCTGCGGCAGATTACAATGATGCCACAGTTTCCGTAACCGTAACCAAGGCCGATCCACTGACAATGACCCTGAATCCGTCAAGCCTGAACCTTAAGGTGGGCGAGACCTCCAAGGTCACAGCTTCCGGTCCTTCAAGTGTTACCTATAAATCAAGCGATGAGAAGATTGCCAAGGTTGCCAAGGACGGAACAGTAACAGCCGTTGCTGAGGGAACCGCAACCATCACTGTCTCCGCCAAGGATTACAGCGACGCTACCGCTACAGTAACGGTTAGTAAGGCCGATGCCAAGACATTTACCGTCAGCCCCGATGCTCTTACACTTACGGTTGACGATACCACTAAGCTCACCGCCAAAGGCCCTTCAGCAGTGACCTTCAAGAGCGGTGATGACAAGATTGTAACCGTCGATAAGGACGGAAAAGTTACAGCCAAGGCAGAGGGCGAGACTACAATCACTGTTTCCGCCAAGGACTACGCGGATGTCATCGTTAAGGTTACGGTCAAGAAAAAGTCCGGAGAGGCTGCACCCGTCAAGGTTACCAAGGTAGTCATGGTGCAGGGCCAGACCTTTAAGCTTGAGTCCAAGGACAGCAAGGTAGCTCTTACCTGCAAGTCTGGAAACGACAAGATTGCTTCGGTAAAAGATACAACGATAACCGGTGTTGCTGAGGGCCAGACCGTCATCACAGTTTCAGCCACAGGCTATTCCGATGCAACCGTCAACGTAACCGTTGTGGCCAAGACCGCCAAGCTTAAGGACAAGAACGGCAAGCCCGTTTACGTCAAGGACGGCGATAATTACCGCGAAGCAACAGTTGAGGATTACTACAAGAAAGACATTGTCTTCTATATAAAGAAGGCAGCTACAACTTATAAATACACCGGATGGCAGACCATCGACGGCAAAACCTACTACTTTGACAAGAACGGGAATTACGTGACCGGCGAGCAGGTTATCATGGGCGCCAAGTACACCTTCGGAGGCGACGGAGCACTTCTTAGTTCTCCCGGAACCATGGGCATCGATGTCAGCAAGTGGAACGGAAATATTGACTGGAACAGGGTCAAGAATTCCGGCGTCAACTTCGTTATCATCAGATGCGGTTACAGAGGTTCATCTGCCGGCGCTCTCATCGAGGATCCCAAGTTCAAGGCCAACATTCAGGGAGCTCAGAAGGCAGGCCTCAGAGTAGGTGTTTACTTCTTTACCCAGGCAGTTAACGAGGTAGAAGCGGTTGAAGAAGCCTCCATGGTAATCAATCAGATCAAAGGCTATGGCATCAGCATGCCTGTGTACCTTGACGTAGAAGCCAACAACGGCCGCGGTGATACCATCAGTGCCAGCCAGAGAACCGCCAACATCAGGGCCTTCTGCGGAACCATTCAGAACGCAGGCTACAAGGCAGGTGTTTACGGCAACAAGACCTGGCTCTCCAAGTACATCAACACCTCACAGCTGACAGCCTACAAGATCTGGCTTGCCCAGTACGCGGCTTCACCCAGCTACACCGCCACAAGATACGACATGTGGCAGTATACATCCAAGGGAAGCATCCCCGGAATATCCGGAAATGTTGACCTGAACATTCTTTACAACTAATCAGAAACATTTAGAACGGAGTTTAAATGGCCAATTTAGATCACGGAAAGCAGGAGAAGATCTTCAAGTTCACCTCTCTGGCGCTTTCAGCAGTATTTTTCTTGGGAATAGCGATTTTGGACGGCCCTGAATGGTGCGTGGACAGCCCAAGTTACACCAGTATGGACTTTGTGAGGGAACCGGTCTATCCGCTTTTTCTCTGGGTTCTGCGAGTGGCGTTCCAAAAGCTGGGCATCACAGCGCCTCTGTACGGCCTTGAAGCCTACCTCTTCGGAGCAGTGATCATTCAGAGCATCGTATGGGTAATCTCAACCTGCATGCTGGGAAACTTCATCTACAAGCTCAGTTACAGAGCACTCCCCGGCAAAAGAGCTATGGCTTTAGGGTTCATAGCGGTGCTCTCCCAGATCGGTGTGAGCTGCTTAAACCGCTTCGTTGCGCTGCGAGGCTCCATGTACTCGGAGTCCATCATGACCGAGTCCCTGGCCATGCCCCTTTTTATCATCTTTAACATTGAACTTATAAACAGCTTCCTTAAATATGACAAGAACGCCTTCATCAGGTTGGCGCTCCTGGGCTTTCTCATTTCAAGCATCAGAAAGCAGATGCTCATAACCCTCATAATCTGGGGAGGCTGTGCCTTCATATTATATTTATTTGTAAAAAGATATCGCTCGGTCAAGAAATTTTCACTGGTATTCATAGCAGTTGTGCTGGCCTTTGTGGCAACGCTTCTCTTTGACAGAACCTACAACCTGGCTCTTCGCGGAGTGTTTGCGGAGCACGTCGGAAACAGTAAGGGAGGACTTAACACCCTGCTTTATACCGCAGAAGCGGAGGACCGACAGCTCTTTTCCCGGATGGAAGACGAGTATCCGGGCATAACCGATCTCTATGACAGGATTTATCAGACCTGCGTGGATCAGGGCCTTACCATCGACACAGCCCCGGGCTATGAGCTGGGAGCCGCATCCACAGTCTTTAACAGCGACTGGGTTTCCATGGCAAGCCACTACGCGGAGGCCTACGACGTCATCGGTTTTGATGTGACCCTGCCCATGTGCGATGAATATGTGGCGGAGCACTATCCCGAGCTTGACAGGACCCATGCCCAGATAAAAGAAAATGAGATTGAAGCCAAACTCTTTGGGGCACTCCTAAAGAACGGATTTAACAAGATTTTCTCAGGAAATGACAGGGGCATTCGATATGTCTTTTTCGCAAATATACTGAAGGCCTTTGTAATATCCAACGCCAACATCAGTCCCAGAGCGCTGGTCGTTATTTCTTTTGTCATATATGCGGTGTACCTGCTGCTGTTTGTGCTGTTGATGATCAGAACATCAAGGCAGAAGCTCAGCAAGGGAAGTGTGGTGCAGGACTACCGCCACGCAGTTATCCTTATGGGCTTTATCGTGCTTGTGGGGATCGCCGTAAACAGCGTGGTTACGGGCTCCATGATCTTCCCGCAGCCCAGATATATGTGCTATAGCATGGGTCTCTTCTACTTAACCCTCACTTGTGCTATACTATCACCGTGAATAAAAAGATAAAGATGGGTGACTGTGCCCTGACAAATAGAAAGGAAACTACAAAATGAGAACATACCTGGTTACAGGAGGCGCGGGCTTTATCGGCTCCAACTATATTAACTACATGTTTAAGAAGTACGGCGACGAGATCCGCATCATCAACGTGGACGTGCTGACTTATGCAGGCAACCTTGAGAACCTCAGAGACGTTGAGGGAAGGGACAATTACACCTTCGTTAAGGCTGACATCTGCGACAGAGAGGCCATCAACAAGATCTTTGCTGAGAATGACATCGACAGAGTAGTGCATTTCGCAGCCGAGAGCCACGTTGACAGATCAATCGTAAATCCCGAGGTGTTCGTTCAGACCAACGTGCTGGGCACAGCAACAATGCTCAATGCAGCCAAGAAAGCCTGGGAGCTTCCCGACGGATCCTTCAAGGAAGGCAAGAAGTTCCTTCACGTTTCAACCGATGAGGTATACGGCTCACTGGATGAGGATCCCAATGCATATTTCTATGAGACCACACCTTACGATCCTCACAGCCCTTACTCAGCAAGTAAGGCCAGCTCAGACATGCTGGTGAAGGCATATATGGATACCTACAAGTTCCCTGCCAATATCACCAACTGCTCCAACAACTACGGCCCTTACCAGTTCCCTGAGAAGCTCATTCCTCTTATCATCAACAATGCGCTTCAGGGCAAGGACCTTCCTGTTTACGGAGACGGCAAAAATGTCCGTGACTGGCTCTATGTTGAGGACCACGCCAAGGCTATCGATATGGTTCAGGAGAAGGGAAGACTCTTCGAGACCTACAACGTTGGCGGACACAATGAAAAGCAGAATATAGAGATCGTTAAGACTATCATTGATACACTCAGAGAGGAACTGGATGATTCAGATCCTCGCAAGGCGCACCTGTCCTACGATCTGATCAAGTATGTATCAGACAGAAAGGGACATGACCGCCGCTATGCCATCGCACCTGACAAGATCAAGGCTGAGATCGGCTGGGAGCCTGAGACCATGTTCAAGGAAGGCATCCGCAAGACCATCAAGTGGTACTTTGACAACCAGGAATGGATGGAGCATGTAACTTCCGGCGACTACGAGAAATACTACGAAACAATGTACTCCGGAAAGTAATCCCGTGTAATATATTGTCTTTTTAGGAAAAGGAGATATCCATGAAAGGTATAATTCTTGCAGGCGGTTCAGGCACACGTCTTTACCCGCTGACCAGAGCAATGTCCAAGCAGATGATGCCGGTTTACGACAAGCCCATGATCTATTATCCGCTTTCCACATTGATGCTGGCAGGTATCAGAGAGGTTCTGATCATTTCAACACCCAGAGACCTTCCTGCATTTGAGGAGCTTTTTGGAGACGGAAGTCAGTTGGGAATGACCTTTAAGTATGCTATTCAGGATCAGCCCAGAGGACTTGCGGATGCGTTCATTATCGGTGCAGATTTTATAGGAAGTGATTCTGTTGCACTGGTTCTTGGAGATAACATTTTCTACGGCCAGAGCTTTAGTAAGCTTTTAAGAGAGGTGGCTTCAAGAGAGAGCGGAGCTACCATCTTCGGATATTATGTAAGAGATCCCAGAGCCTACGGCGTTGTTGAGTTCGATGAGAACGGCAAGGCCATCAGCATCGAGGAGAAGCCCGAGCATCCCAAGAGCAATTATGCGGTTCCGGGACTTTACTTCTACGACAACAAGGTTGTTGAGATCGCTGCCAATGTTAAGCCTTCACCAAGAGGTGAGATTGAGATCACCAGCATCAACAATGAGTACTTAAACCGCGGCGAGCTGCGGGTTGAGACCATGGGACGTGGCTTTGCATGGCTTGATACAGGCAATCACGATTCACTGCTTGATGCATCCGATTTCGTTTGTGCCTTCCAGAAGAGGCAGGGACTTTACATTTCCTGCATCGAGGAGATTGCGTACAAGCGCGGATTCATCGACAAGGAGCAGCTCCTTAAGTTGGCGGAGCCCCTGATGAAGACAGACTACGGCAAGTATCTGGTCGAGGTGGCTAATGGGCTGTGAGCACTTAACGAAGCGGAGCTGAGTTTAGTGCGAACGTGTCACGGTGAGCGCAGCGAGGCGGGACTTCCTTGTTTAATCCTCGGAGGCAATCATATGGACAGAAGAGTATTCAGAATTGCAATACTTACTATTATCAGTGCCTTCATCCTGGTACTGGTGATCGTGTATGCCACCAATACAGACAAGATAAACAGCCTCTTTGGCTGGGGCAAGAGTAAGGCACCTGCTACTCAGCAGGAGGAGACTCCCCAGGAGAGCGCTGCGGATACAACAGTCTACGGTGAGCAGATAGGGGACAACCTCAATGCCTTCACCTTAGATGATGACTTTTTTGACGAGACCGAGAAGATTCCGTCCGTGGTGGTTATTCAGAAGACCGGTGTTTCGGAAGACGAAGCAGCCACAGATGAGAGCTCTTTGGGCGAAGAAGAGCAGGGCGGCAACGGAATGGCAGTTGTGGGGGAACTTCAGAACCCCAATCCTCAGCCTGAGCCCGGCATGGGCGGTGACGGGGCAGGATATCTGACAACCGTGCCCGAGGCGCCACCCGGAGGCTTTGGAGAGTACATACAGGGGGACTCAGTTGAGGGAACTCCCTGAAAAATATAACTAATGGAGATTTAAGGAAATGGGTAAGATTACTGTAGAAACATGTGAAATCGAGGGACTTAAGGTCATCACACCTCAGGTTTTCGGTGACGCAAGAGGATACTTTGTAGAGACCTATAACAAGAATGATTTCGTTGAGGCAGGTATCGACGTGGAGTTCGTTCAGGACAACCAGTCAGCCAGCAAGGCAGGCGTTTTAAGAGGACTTCACTTCCAGAAGGAGCATCCTCAGGACAAGCTGGTTCGCTGCATAAACGGCGAGGTTTTTGACGTGGCCGTTGACCTCAGAAGGGATTCCAAGACCTTTGGTAAGTGGTATGGCGTTAAGCTTACTGCCGAGAACAAGAAGCAGTTCTTTATTCCCAAGGGATTT
>JAEEGK010024868.1_pt1 | contig 12372 bp, 11 predicted proteins | sample 8958771 | NCBI WGS metagenome assembly JAEEGK01 (sample SAMN16246547, study PRJNA631951) | gut metagenome | biome: gut microbiome; feature: rumen; material: SC-attached | host: Bos | place: Iran: Karaj | collected 2018-10 | reverse complement strand
AGGGCAACACGAACAGCTCCCATATAAGTTTTTTCACGTTTTGCTGAGCGACCTGCTACAATTTTATCATCCTGAATAAGAAGACCGTCATCGATTATGGCATGAATACCGTATTCTTCAGCAAGAAGCTTTGAACGGAAGGATTTTCCTGTTCCGCTTTCACCAACCAGAGCATAAACCTGTATGTGCTTAAAAAGATCAAAAATGTCTGATAGTTTCTTACCCATAAAAATTATTATAAACCAGGATTTTCAATTTCACAATATTTAAGAACCTGAATAAAGTCAGAAGAGAGCTTAATTTTTATTTCTGAAGGAAGATTCAAAGGATTATCATTCGGAAATGAAAGACTATAAGCCTGAAGATAAAAGTCCCTTTTGAATTCCTTTTGTTTAAGGCCACCATAAGCAGTGTCACCTGCCAGAGGATGCTTATGAAGTGCACTTTGAGCGCGAATCTGATGCTTTCGACCGGTTTTAATTGAATATTCAATAAGAGTAACAGTTTTATCGTTTAATTTTCCATATGCAAATGGGACCGCCTGAGTTTCTGCTTTTAAGCCATCTTCATTTTCTTCTACAGTATAAAAGCCTTCAGAAGAAATATTTTCAGAATCAGAAAGAAAATCCTGCCAGACTTCTTTTTCTTTAAGTTCTCCTTCTGCAAGACCATAGTATTTTTTATGAATTGTATGATTTTTTATACTATCAGAAAACCATCGGGCTCCTTCAATACTCTTTGAAAAAACAAGAAGACCTGTTGTACGGCGGTCTAAACGATGTAAGGGGCCGGGACGGAAGGAAAGTGATTTTTCAAAGCTTTGATTGTTTGAAGACTCAGAAGTGTGTTTTTGGTCGAGATAAGTAAGTATATCTTTGTAAATGCCATCTTCCTTACCATGGACAGTGCGTTCATAGGGTTTATCAATAATCAAAAGATGTTCATTTTCAAAAACAATATTTAATTTTGTATTTTTATAAGTTTTTTTCTGAACTGTTTCAGTTTTTTCTTGATTTGAATCTGAAGTTAGAATGAATTGGGCGATCGAAATTACATCACCTTCAGAAACCCGTGCTTCAGGCTTTGCTTTTTTATGATTAAGTTTGATAAGTCCTTTTCTAAGAAGTTTATAAATCTCTGTAAGGGGAGTATCGTTTAGAAAAATCCTAATAATTTTGTCGAGCCTTCGTCCGTTGTCATCACGGCCGGCTGTAAAATCCTTAAATTCCATCTTATTCTTAGTATATTCATTTTTCGAAAATCTACTAGTAAATTTAGCATTTCAGTGGTATTATATTACTATATTTTTTTTGGAATTATATGTCACCGACTTATTCATTTATAGAGCAGTTTATACTTTTTATGCATAATCCGATTCTGCTGTCGTGTATTTTCAGCTGGCTCGGTGCTCAGTTTATAAAAGCTGCAATAAAACTTATATATGGAAAAATACATTCAATTGGGGAACTTTTTGAAGTAATGGTATGGCGTACCGGTGGAATGCCTTCAAGTCATTCAGCACTGGTTACATCACTTTGTGTTACTATTGCATTCAGACACGGATTTCATTCAGATCTTTTCATTTTCTCTTTGTGTTTTTTCCTTGTTGTTATCCGCGATGCATTCGGTGTAAGACGTTCCAGTGGTATTCAAGCACGAAAAATCAATGAAATTGGAAATTATCTAAAGGAGAAAGGCATTTTAGAAAGTTATAAGCCGCTTAAAGAGGTAGACGGACATACTCCAATGGAGGTTTTGTGCGGTTGTCTTCTTGGCTTCTTTGTAGGACTTTCATTCTCCCTGCTGAAGTAAAACGGTATGAATAAGTATATAAAGTATATTGCACCTTTAGTCTTTTTGTTTTCGCTTATTCTTCTGTTATCTGTAAAATCAATTCCTTCCGGTAAGCTTTGGAAAGAATATAATGTCGTATATGTTCCGATAGCAAGTGAAGATTCAATTGTAAAAGCTGCTTTCGATCAGTGTGAGATAAAGGATGTAGTTTCACTTTCTGGTCAATTTCTTCCTCTTTCTTTAAATGAAAACTCTATTGAAATTTCAATGCTTAGATTGAATTATAATTCTCAGGAATACTCATATATTACACGCAGAAATGCATTTTTTTATGATAAATCAAAACAATACAGACTTTATTACATTCCTACAGAATACAAACAAAAGCTTTCTGATGCTGTAAGTGCAATCGAAGCAAGAGGAATACCATGCGGAACAGACACATCTGCTTCTTATCCATGGTTATTGCCTTTTGTGTGTTTACTTCTCTGTGGAATGCTTTTTATTTTTGTAAAGAATAAAATACCATTTGCTGTAAGTTCTATTATTCCATTAGTTTTTTTATACAGTAATCCTTTTTATCCGGTAGCTTTGGCTACCTGCCTTGTTCTTTTATGCCTCTTCTTTTCGGCTAATGTATGGAGGAGAAAGGATGCTGTAAGCTGGCTCATAAGCCGCCGCTTCATCCCGGCAATGCTTGCAGTTTCGCTTATCTGTGCTTTTGCCGGTTCCATACTTTCAGGCTTACTTTATTTTGTAGCGGCGGCAGGCACAGCCGGCGCCCTAATTTCCGTTATGACTGCCGAAGACTGGTGGCGTAATCGTAAAATCTTTGTTCCGGTTTATATAAGACCTGCAAGACGTGTTTCAATTTTCGCTGGAAAAGCCTTTTCATCATTAAGTATAGTTACAGGCGCTGCAGTTCTCTTATTGTCATTATTTTTCCTTACTTCCTCAGGATCTGTAAGTTCAAAAGTATCAAAGCTTTTATTGCCAGCTTATTCTTCATCAAAAGCAGAAGAACTCCCTCAGTTTGAAGAATATTATAAATGGGTCTGGAATGTAGAAACCTATCCATATCAATCATTAAATTCAGATTCCTCTGTACAGGATAAAATTGAGTTTATTGAGTTTGTTGAAAATCCGGAAACCGGTATAATACAAACAGCAAATAAAGTAATGATTTATGATGATGATTTTAAGCTGGATGTTTATGAAGGAATAGACAGACTTTCCTTTAATTCAGTTGAAAAAGTAATGAAGTCTGAAGGTAACAATTTTACAGCAGGTTATTCTGCCTTAAGTTCAAGCCATTTAAACTTATTCGGAATAATTATGTGCTTTATTTGTGTTTTTCTATTACTTTTTATCTATATTTCCATTATTATTAAGAAAAGGTATTGATAAATGAAGTCGAATAATCCTGTAGTTTCATCAATAATTAAAGATTATAAATATTCACAACAGGCCTTCCTCCCTCATTATGTAACTATTCCGTTATCACAGGAGTCGGGTACATTTTATAAAAGTCTTGTAAAATCCGGCGATGTTGTAAAAGAAGGGGATATTATTGCAGAAGCCGAATTAGATTCCGGAAAAAAATCATATATTCATTCTTCTTTACCGGGAACAGTTACTGCTATTGAACCAGTTTATGCACCTAACGGAATGCAGGAATTTGCAATCAAAATTAAATTCGGCGGAGCTTTTTCTTACCTTGGAAAAAAACAGCAGGAAAAAAGCCTTTCTGATTTTTCACAAAATGAAATTATTTCTTTACTTAAACAAAAGGGTGTAATAAATACTTTTAAAACTTCTATTCCGGAAAATCTTGGCATTCAGATTGAGTCCCTGCTTGCTTCAAAATATAAGCCGGAAAATCTTGTAGTAAGACTTTTTGATGAAGATCCTTACCGAATAACAGATTCTTTATTAAGCAAGTTTAATTTTGACGAAATTGCAAAAGGGGCAAGAGTTCTCGCCAAGGCAATTAATGCAAAAGGAATAGTTTTTGCAATTGATCAGAAATTTGAAAATAAAGAAATTTTTGAGAAACCTGAATATAAAGATATTCGTGCTCTTGAAATGAATATCAGACGTTATCCTTGCGGAACACCTCGTGAAATTGTTTCTGCTTTTGTTCGTGGACCGCTTAAAAAAGTCTGCACCTTCTGTCTCACAAAACGTGACTTGTTTACAGATTCTTCTACGATTTATGATGTTTACAAGGCCTGCTGTCTTTCAATTCCATCGATAGATAAATATGTTCATTTTTCTGGAAATTGTCTTAATGTTTCCTGTCTTTTAAATATCAGACTTGGAACACCGTTAAGAGATGTTGTTGCTCAGCTTGGTGGTTTTATAAAAGAACCGGCTCACATAATAATCAACGGCAAACTCTGCGGAATCTCCCTCCAGAGCCTCGATATTCCGATTACAAAATATGTAAAATCGGTTGAGTTCCTTTCAAAGAAAAGGGGAACAGACGAACATGTTTATACCTGTGTAAACTGTGGTAACTGCCGCTTTGCCTGTCCTGTACATATTGCTCCGGATATTCTTTATAATCATACAGTTAATTTCAAACTGTTAAACGAAACCTTCTCTGCATCTTCTCTTGTTTGTATTGAATGTGGTCTTTGTAATACAGTTTGTCCGTCTCGTCTGCCTTTATGTCAGACTATCAAAGTATTAAAAAATAAAATTACGGAGGATTAATCTGAAATGAAAAACAGACTTAGAGATAAAAAGCTCATATCAGGTGTAATTTCAGTAAAACCTTTTGTATATAATATTCCTTCAATTTCTTCAGTCTCAATCCGCTTTCTGATAATTCTTTCAATACAGATAATCATGCTGGCTTTAACAAAAAGCTACAATTCTCTTATTGTGATTCTTGCAGCTTTGCTTGGTTCAATTGGAGCCGCAGTCATTAGTTATTTTGTATACAAAGAACCTGCTTTTAATGCAATGAATATTATAATTCAGGGATTATTCATAGGGCTCCTTCTGCCTGAGACTTTTCCGCCTTCAACTGTATTTATTATTTCTTTTGCAACAATTGCAATTTCAAGATGTATTGTTTTCCGAAGTATAAACAGCTGGCTCAATATTGCTGCAATTGCAGTAATTATTGCCTGGTATATTGGACGAAGATATTTTCCAGAGTTCGCAGTTACAAGCGGAATCTTAAGTCTCAAGAATTCATCTGTTTATCTTATTGAGAATGGAACTTTCCCGATTTATAGTTATGACAGTTTAATTACTTCTTTTTTGAATAAGCATATTTTTGAATTGTTCAAAGCTTCTGTTCCAGATGGATTTGTTTCTCTTTTATGGGATTCACATTCTATCATTCCAGCTTTCAGATTCAACTTGATTACGATAATATCTTCAATTTTTATATTTTCTGATAATGCATTTTCATTAATAATTCCAACAGTTTTTCTTTTTGTATATGCATTACTTGTCAGACTTTTCGTTCCATTTCTTTTTGGCGGTTATTTGAATCAGGGAGATATTCTTCTTGCTTTACTTACAAGTGGAATTCTTTTCTGTTCTGCATTCCTGCTTCAATCGTATGGAACAAGCCCAATTACTGTGGGTGGAAAAGTTTGTCTTGGTATTCTTTCTGGAATAGTTGCTTTTGCGATTATCGGATGTGGAACTTCACCAGTAGGAATTGCTTATACGATTTTGACTTCAAATATCATCAGTATGATTATTCGTGTTTTTGAAGAAAAGCAGAATGAACTTGCTACCGGAAGAGTTATCTTAAAATACTCAGAAAAAATCTCTACTGAAAATGGAGAAAATAAATGAAACAGCAGATTTCTTATAAAAACTTTTTCATTAACTATGCTGTTTTTGCTCTGATTGTTGTACTGGTATTTGGTATTCTTATTTATTTATCAACAATCTCACAAAAATCATGGGATAAAAATCTTAAAGCTGCTGTAGTATACGCACTTGAAGAAATTGAACCGGATACCTGGGAAATTGGTTCTACCATAAAAATTGAAAATCCACTTTCAACAGGTTCCGCCTGTTATGAAGCTCATAATAAAAAGAGCGGTGAAATCTGCAAGGCTGTAATAATCAGAATACAAACTTTTTATGGTCCTCAGTGTGGTATTTATATTATTGGAAGTCAGAATAATATTACTTTTAAAGGCTATTCATCTTTGCATGGAAGAGTTGCAAGGCAACTGACAAATTCTTCATCCGGCAGACGTATTGAATACTGGAACAACCGAATTGAAGAAATGCTTAAGTAGGGAAGAGGAGACAGTTTTATGAAACAGAATAAATCATTTATGTATATTGCGTCTTTTCTTGCTTTAACAATTCCAGCACCTGGACGTTTTGTTTTTGGACTTACATTAATTTTAGAACTTTTTCTTCTTGAGATAATGGGTATTCTTATAAACTCGCTGGTAAAAAAACTTAAGTTTGAAGAAATCAGAACTTATTTTGTAATGTTCTTTATGATTGCAATTACAATTCTTTTTAGACAGATTCTGATTTTTACATATACAGAAATTGCACTGACTCTAGGATTCATTCTTTATCTGCCGCCAGTTTCTGTATTCCTTACACATACAATTTTTTCTGATTTAGAAGAGCCGCTGGCAAATAAAATGAAATCTAATTTATTAAGCACTCTTGTTTTTTCATTCTTCATTTTAGTTTTCTTCCTCTTCCGTGATATTTCAGGCTATGGAACTTTCACTTTCTTTGGTGAAAATCACAGGATTTTTGAAAAGATAATTTTTAATCCGGAAAAGGTTGGTATTTTTGCTTTCTTCGCAACCATTCCAGGAGCCCTTGTTCTCACAGGACTTACAATTTATATTTTCTTATTCTTAAGAAATAAATACAGAATTATTTCGAGCAGGGGGGAAACAAAATGATTTATTTACAGACCTTCCTTTATTATACTTTGTTTTCTTCTGTAGTTTTAATTTATGGAATTGGACTTAATAAGATTGCGGAAATTGGAATTGTAAAATTTAAAGAAACTATCTTTTATGTAAAGTGTGCTTTTACAATAATTGCATCAGCTATAATTTCCTGGCTCATAACCTATTATCTCTTAGTGCCTCTTAAAATCACAGAGATGTTTCCTCTTGTCTGTTTTATTGTATATGCGTGCATCAGTACCTTCCTTGGAAGCATTGTCCGTCTCACAACAGGAAGAATAACATCTGAGTTTGCTGTTTCGTATTTAATAGTTCTTCTTTCAATTGCAGAAAGCTCTTCTCTCTTATTCACTTTATTTATCTGCCTCAGCAGCCTTCTTTCGATGCTTATAATTATTCCTTTTAGTCTTACATTCCGTAGAAGAGTTTGCAGTAACGGTCGTTTACTTGATGAAAAATATTACAGCCTTTACTTCATGTTCCTTGCAGTTTTGATTTTGATTCTTTCGGTTTGGGATATAATCTGGTTGAATCCGGGGGTAATACAGTGATTCTCAAAATTATTTTATTCACGATATTTTTACTTTTATTGATTCTCTTTACTTTTTTTACACTGTATATTCTTCTTCCTTCGATCAATAAAGATAATATGAAAAAAGAAGATCCTCTTGTTCCTATGACTTTGTCACCGGTAATTCTTCCGGAAGAAAAGAAATATACACCTTCAGATAAAAAGGCCTTCGTTTTATGTTCATGTAATAAAACCTGTAAACTGGACCGTTCACTTTTTAATGAAGAATATTCCTGTGTAATGGCAAAGACAGTTTACAATTCTGCCCTGGACTGTAAGTTCGCCTGTCTTGGTCTTGGGGACTGCGCAAAAATCTGTCCGCAGGAAGCAATCAAAATTGAAAATATGACTGCTGTAATTACAAGCAACTGCTGTGGCTGTGGCAAATGTGTTGCAATCTGTCCACAGAATATCATAGACCTTATTCCAACAGATACTAAAAAAGCTGTGATTTGTGCAAATGACGGAAGCTTTATGACTTCCTGTTCAAAGCTAAAATCTGAAGAAAATATTGTCTGGAATGCCAAAAAAGACTTTAAAATATGGGAATATTGTTATAGAATATTTAAGCGTATCAGATAATATTCTGTAACATTCGGAGAGAAATACCTTTGGGGAAGGGTATTTAATTATAAATAATTATTATTAAACAAGTGATAGAATAAAGGAGTGAATATCGGCTGTTTGGTGGGGCGCCGTATAAGGGATAATGGGTTCAATATACGTCAGCTTCATTATAAATTCTGTATCAGTTAACGCTGAAAACAACGAACTTTTTGAAAAAAGCTATCAGTCGATTTATAAGCCTATTTTAAAGTTCCTTTATTCACATCCATCTTTTCCATGTTCATTTAAATTTACAGGTTCTCAGTTACAGTTTTATAAAAGACGAAAAAATGAAATCATAACTTTAGTCAGAGAACTTACCGACAGAAAACAGATTGAAGTTTTAGGTGGTGCTTATCATGATGCACTTCTTCCGCTTTTAAACTCAATAGACCGCAATGGACAAATTGATGAACTTACTTCTGAATTACGTCAGACTTTTGGAAAGCGTCCGCGCGGAATGACCTTATTCCAGGATTGCTGGGATTCTTCTCTTGTAAATAATATTCATAACTGTGGAATTGAATATGTAATTCTTTCCAGCTCTTTAATTCAGGAAAACAAAAAAACATTCCTTCCAATTTTTATGTCTGATCTTGGAAAGAGTATTGATATTTTTGCTTCTTATGATGAGTTTATTCCTGATTCCCAGATGCTAAGTGAAGAGTTTATCTGGAATATTGAAAAGGCTGTTATGAAGGCTGAAAAGAAAGATTCTTATCTTCAGCTTGATGCAGACAGAATTGTAGTAATCAATCTTGAAGCAGAAACTGCACTTGAATTAACAAATTCTAAATGGTTTGAAAAGCTTGATAAATATCTTCTGACAACTCCTGATTGTCGAGTAAAACTTACAACTCCTAATAATTTCAGAACTAAAAATGTAAAGACAAAACTTCAGTCTTATATTCCGGTTGGAATCAGTAATGAAATTTCAAACTTAATTCAAACAGATAAAAATGAGAAAAACCGATTCCCTTATTCTATATATGATTTCCTTTACACTTATAGTCCAAGCATGAAATTATATAACAGAATGATGTACATCAGTCTTCTTGTTAATCAGTATAAAACAGATAAAATGCGTAAAAAGGCTGCACGTGAAAAACTCTGGCTTGCCCAGAATGGTGCATATCTTTTAGCGACTGCAAAAGAACCTGTAGATAACAGCATTAATCGTCAGCAGGCTTATAAATATCTTTCAGAAGCTGAAAAAATGCTTCGTTCGGAAGGTGATTTTGTTGAATCTGTAACAAGCTTTGATTACGACAATGATGGTATTCCTGAATATGTCTGCCGTATGGAACAGTATTTTGCCTATATTTCTTTAAAAGGTGGTGCTGTACGTGAACTTGATATTATGAAAAATCTTTGTAACTATGCTGATAATCTTACACGCTGGGCTTCTTTTGATGGTTATGATGATGATTATGAACGCGGCATTTTTATTGACCATCTTTTTACCACTGAACAATTTAAAAAATATGCCGGCGGCGAACCTGCCGGGGACGGTGTTTTTTCACGTATTCAGTACAGTGAGTTAAAATATTCTCAGTCTCATAAAGAGCTTCAGCTTTGTGCAAGAGCAATCTGGAAGCCTACAGGACAGGCTGTATATCTTAGAAAAAAATATGTAATAAATTCAACAGGAATGTATGTCCAGTACATAATCAAAAATGAAAGTGATAAAACTCTCGGCGCAAAATTTGCTGTTGAATCTAACATAAGTAATATTTTCTTCAAAAATGATGATAAAACCGGCTTTAATATTGAAACTGTAGATAATGGTGAAATCTTTATTGTAAATTCAAAGAAGTCTACAAAGTCTATTAATGAAAGCGGTAAACTTAAAAACATACAGGTTGTAAGAATGTCTGATCAGACAAACGGCATTTCTCTGGTTTTTGAACCTAATGAAAAATGCGGTTATTGTATGAATCCGATTATCTTTAATCGTAAGGGAATTAAGGGTGAAGAAAGTAAACCTGTAAGTATGACTTACGAATCAACCTTATTCTGGGATATAAACGTTGGCCCAGGAATGGAAACAGAAAAAAGCATTAATTTTACTATTATTCCTGTAAAGAAGATAAAACAATAAATGTCATCCCGATCTTGACTCGGGATAATTTTATTAGATACTGAAACTGTCACCCTGAACTTGTTTCAGGATCAGCATGACGAAAGTTTTTTTAAAGCTCTTTTAATTCATCAAGCTTTTCGTGGGTAATCCGCGGATTCAGCAATGTAAACTTTAAGCAAACACGTCCGTCACTTACTGTCTGACCAATGATTGTTCCGTATTTGTGAATCAAAGTGCGGCGAACCTTTTTGTTTATTTCGTCGAGGGCATCTCCATTAAGAGAGTTATCCTTTCCACAATATCTGAATACAACTGAAGAGATTTCAGGCTCTGTTACAACTTTGAAGTCTGGATCTGCCTTGAGCTGTCTGTAAAAGTACTGGGCATTTTCCATGCTAGTTTCTATAAGGCGGCTCCAGCCGTCTCGTCCGCGTGTCTGGAAACTGGTCCATACTTTAAGGGCATCAAAGCGTCTTGTTGTTTGTAGTGACTTGTCTACAAGATTTGTATATCCGTCTTCTTCATCTTCTTCGCGGTTGAGATAGTCTGCGTGTATTGTGAGGGCATCGAAAGTGCCGCCATCTTTGAGCAACACTGCAGAGCAGGAAATTGGCATGAGGAACATTTTATGAAAGTCAACAGTGATTGAGTCGCAGAGCTTTAAGGCAGCAACCCGGCTGCGGTATTTTTCGCTCATGATAACGCCGGAACCATAAGCGGCGTCAGCGTGCAGCCACATGTTATGCTGACGGGCAAGAGCTTCGAGTTCTTCAAGAGGGTCGATGCTGCCAAAATCTGTAGTTCCAACCGTTCCTACGATAAGGAAAGGAATGTTTCCAGCTTTGATGTCTTCATCAATGAGGGAGCGTAGGGCAGTTACGTCCATACGTTTTTTTCCATCTACAGGTACTTTTACAACTGATTTATAACCGAGACCAAGAATATGAGCTGATTTTTCCATTGAGAAATGGGAAATCTCACTTGTATACATACGAAGCTTTGAACATTTCTCATCAAGTCCATATTTTTTTACATCATATTTAAGTACTTCATTACAGAACCAGTCACGGGCGAGAATAATTGCAGTCTGATTAGACTGGCTGCCTCCACTGGTAAATACACCGTCTGCTTTTGATTCGTCGTAACCATAGAGTTTGCAAAGGTGACGGATTGTCTCAACTTCAATTTCAGTAGCAACCGGAGACTGATCCCAGCTGTCCATAGACTGATTAAATGTAGAGATAATTAATTCAGAGGAAATTGTCTCAAGCAGAGATGGGCCGTGCAGGTGAGGCATGTACTCGGTTGAAGGAGTACGAAGAAGGTTAGGAAGAACTTTTTCTTTTGTAAGTGCGAAAACCTTATCCCAACCAAGTCCGTGTTCTGGGAGAATGCTATCTTGTGCTACGATTTTTTTAAGTTCGTCTGGAGTTGGACCTGAGTAAGCAGACTCGTTTGCAAAGGCATCGGCAATTGCGTCTGCTGTCTGCTTGATGAGTTTTTTATAGGTCTTTTTATTTGATTTTTCACAGGTTAGAAAGAGTTCTTCCATGTTAGTTCCTTTGATTCTTTATTTATGGATTAAAAAGCGAACGCAGTGAGCGCGTGCCAGGGATTGGAGGGGCGCGAAGCGTTCCGGAGTGAAGCGGAGGAATGAAGCGACAGCGGAACCCCGGAAAGCCCGACCGCCTCTTGGGCAAAGCTCAAGAGGCGGGGGCACCCAAAAATTATTTATATTTCTCGTTGATTTCAAGAACACATTTTTCGAAAATCTTCCAGGCTTTTGAAAGATCTTCGTCGGTAATGTTAAGAGCGCACAAACAGCGCATAACTGCACCATTGCGGCCGCCTTTTTCTACGATAAGTCCGTTTTCAAAGCAGAGCTTCTGAACGGCAGCTGCAATTTCACCAGAGGCTGGGAGAGAGCCGATGCAGTCTTTCTGACCTTTCGGATCAACAAACTCGGTACCAACCATAAGGCCTTTGCCGCGAACATCACCGATAATGCTTACGCGTTTCTGAAGGTTGCGGAGGTTTGATCGAATCAAATCACCCTTGCGAACTACTTCAGCAAGGAAATCAGGCTGAGAAACTCGGTTCAAAGTAATTGTTCCGGCCTTCATAGCAAGCTGATTTCCACGGAAGGTACCAGCATGTGCGCCTGCAGTCCACTTATCGAGTTCTTTTTTATAAACAACAACGGCCATTGGCTGAGAGCCGCCGATTGCCTTAGAAAGCAAAAGTACATCAGGCACGATATCAGCATATTCAAAAGCAAAAAGCTTTCCGCTGCGTCCCATACCGCACTGGATCTCATCTACAATGAGAGGAATGTCCAGTTCTTTAGTTACGCGGCGAACAGTCTGCAAAAACTCTACAGGGGCAGGAATAACACC
>JAEEGK010024867.1_pt1 | contig 12372 bp, 10 predicted proteins | sample 8958771 | NCBI WGS metagenome assembly JAEEGK01 (sample SAMN16246547, study PRJNA631951) | gut metagenome | biome: gut microbiome; feature: rumen; material: SC-attached | host: Bos | place: Iran: Karaj | collected 2018-10 | reverse complement strand
TTAAATCTAACCAAAACCAGCCTTTACGCACGGCCGTTGTAGCAATTATTGGCCGCCCAAGTGCTGGAAAATCAACCTTTCTCAACACTGCCTGTCAGGAGCCTGTAAGTATTGTTTCTCCTATTCCACAGACAACCCGCAATGCAATTAAAGGAATTGTAAATACATCTTTCGGCCAGCTGATTTTTATTGATACCCCTGGCTATCACGATTCAGAAAAGAAACTAAACCTCCGCCTTCGTAATGTTACAGAAAGCCAGCTGGAAGGAATCGATTGTGTTCTATATATAATTGATTCTACCAGAGCCCTTGGCGAAGAAGAAGTTCACACCGCAGCCCTGCTCAAAGGCCTGCAGAAAAAAACTGTTGTCGCAATCAACAAGTGTGACTTACCGGCCAGTAAGCCCCTCCCTATCCGACACTTTATAAGTGAACAGTTACCGGAAGTACCAGGCAGCCGCATCCTCGAAATGTCTGCCGAAAAAGATACCGGTATAAATGAAGTTCTCAAGGCTCTTTACGATATTTCTCCAGAAGGCGAGCCTGTTTACGATGAAGAACTTTACACAGATCAGGACCTTACCTTCCGTGTTTGCGAGATAATCCGTGGCGAAGCAATAAACCGTCTGCAGGATGAGATTCCTCACGCTGTTTATGTTGAAGTTGCAGATGTTGAGCACCGCAACGAAGGTAAAAAGCTCTGGATCCGTGCCTTCCTCTGTGTTGAACGCGAAAGTCAGAAGGGAATTGTAATTGGTAAGGGAGCTTCAAAAATCAAGGAAATAAGAACTGCAGCAGTGCGCAAGCTTTCAGAAATATATATTCAAAAAATCGACCTTGATCTTCAGGTTAAGGTTGATAAAAACTGGCGTCAAAGAGATTTCACGATTAATCGTTTGATACCACAATAGATGGAGGTTTTTACCAAATTTTTATATGCTGTCCTTAGAAAAAGGAATGAACCAGGTCAACCACGTTCTTAAGGCCGATCAGATGGCAAATATCGCTTTGAAAATGCTTGCCTGCATAAACAGGGAAGTTGTTCTTCACAGCGTAAGGACAGCATATCTCGCCTACAAAACAGTCTGCATACATCCGATGAGTAAAAACTGCGCAACAGAAAAACTGGTCATGCTTGCAATTTTTCATACAATCGGATTTTTCCGCGAAGATATTCATTTTAATTATTTCCCCCACGAAGCTAACCTCAACTATTTTGCAAAGGAAAAAGCTACAGAAAGTAAATATGTATTCGCCTGCTACTATCTTGAATATATGACACCGCTCAAGAAGGACGCGGTTGGTCTTCAGAATTTTTTACAGCCCTACAACAAAGATTTACGTCAGTACGTTTATCAGGAAGAATACAAAGACATAATTTACATGTGCGCCAGAATCAGCGATTATGTAATGAAGAATCCGGATAAGCCGCTTCCTGAAGATTTAAACGAAATCTCTCCGGGATATTTTGATCCTGAATATGTAAAAGCCTTTACCGAAGCCAACAAAAATAATGTGCTCATAGAAACTATTAAAACCGGAACCCATTTTGATGAAATTACAAAACTGGTTTCCACGATTCAGCTTTCTCCGGAAGATAACAAAATGCTTGAAAAAATGCTGATTCATCTTCTGGACTTTAAGAGCACAACTACAATGAAACATTCTATCAATACTTCAAGCTATGCTCTTTCTCTCGGCCTGCGTATGAATCTTAGCAGCAAAGAATTAACGACTCTTTACAACAGTGCCTTTCTTCATGACATCGGTAAAATGGCAACCCCGCAGCGCATTTTGGAATTTCCCGGAAAACTTACTCCAGAAGATATGGGTATTATGCGCCATCATGTAAATCATTCAAAACGTATTCTCAGCGGTTATGTTGATGAAGAAATTCTGGAAACCGTTTACCGCCATCATGAAAAACTCAACGGAAAAGGTTATCCGCGCAAGGTAGAAGGAAAAGACCTTACCCTAATTCAAAGGATTCTCACTGTTGCAGATATCACAAGTGCCCTTCATGACAGCCGCAGCTACAAGGGTGAGTTTTCAAAAGATAAAACCCTTTCAATCATCAAAGACATGACTGATAATGGCGAGCTTGATTCTCAGATTACAAAGTTTGTAATAGCAGATTTTGATGAACTGGTAAAGGAACAGCAGATTTTCCAGAGCATGCTTGCCGTTGACTTCAGCAAGGTTATTATTAACTATAATAATTATATTTATGAGGATGTTGATATGTGGGTTGAAAATTTATTAAACGCAACAACGCCATATGAAGAAATAGAAGATATTGAAGAACTGGAAGATTTGGAAGAATTATAGTTCACAGATAATTTAACAAATCTGAAGTGCGGAGTGGGAAAAGACATCAGGCTGCATCGAGGAGTTTTGGCGCTTAGCCATCGAAAACAATCCGAGGTGTGTAAGGCCGCTGGCGGCCGGTGTTTAATAGCAAAGCGTTAAAAAAAATGCGAAAGCATTTTTTAGCTTTACCACCCAGATTTTATTAAAGTATCATATTTTAAAAACTAGCTCGCCCGCAGCCTGATGTTTTTTTCCCACGGGAGCACTTCAGATTTGTTACGCTTCTCGGTTCTATTGTTCAAATCGTCCTATTTCATTATTATAGAAATAATATGACTATAACTTACAAAACTCAGGGCGTGTGTGCACGTTCTATTACTTTTGATAAGGACGAGAGTGGAAAAATCACAAACATCAGTTTTGAAGGTGGCTGTAACGGCAACCTCAAGGCAATTTCAAAACTCTGCGACGGCATGACCGCAGAAGAAATTGCGGCAAAGCTCAAGGGCAACACCTGCGGTTTTAAAAGTACTAGTTGTGCAGATCAATTGGCGAAGGCTGTGATGAATTAATAAGCAGGCGTTGCGGGCGGCGTTTGAGCCCGCAGGGTGGGTAGCGCAAGACACCACAGCGTAGCGAGGAGGCTTGCGCGAAGGGCGGGGCTCCGCCCTCCTAACTGCTATAAGCTAATAGCTAACAGCTAACATGGAGTATATATATGGCACTTGAATGTGGTATCGTTGGACTTCCAAACGTTGGTAAGTCTACTATTTTTTCGGCTCTGACAGCGGCTCCTGCTGCAGCAGAGAATTTTCCTTTCTGTACAATCGATCCAAATATTGGAATTGTTGATCTTCCTGATGAACGTCTGGACTTTCTTGCAAGCATTCACAACCCAAAAAAGAAAACACCTGCAAGCGTAAAGTTTGTTGATATTGCGGGCCTCATTAAGGGTGCAAGTAACGGCGAAGGTCTTGGAAACAAGTTCCTTGCAAACATTCGCGAGTGTTCAGTAATTGCTCACGTTGTACGCTGTTTTGACAACCCTGATATTATGCACGTTCGCGACAATGCAAACGAAGCAGCTCCAATTGATCCGGAAACTGATATTCTTACAATCAACTGGGAGCTCTGCCAGGCAGACTTGAATACAATCGAAGCCCGCCAGGACAAGGTTACCCGTGCTATCCGCTCACTCGGAAAAGAAGAAGAAAAGAAATACGCTCCATGGATCAGCGCTGTTGCAAAAATCAAGCCTCTCCTTCAGGATGGAAAATGTGCCCGCACAGCAGACCTCACAGACGATGAGCGCGCTGCCCTTTACGACATGTTTCTTCTTACAATGAAGCCTACAATTTACGTTGCAAATGTTGATGAAGAATCAATTGAAGCACAGACAAACAAATACGTAGAAATCGTTAAGAAATATGCCGACGAAGAGCACTCAGAAGTTGTTGTAATCTGCGGTAAGTTCGAAGCAGACCTCGCAGAAATCACAGATCCTGCAGACCGCAAGGACTTTATGGACAGCGTTGGTCTTAAGGAAAGCGGACTTGCTACCCTCGCCCGCAAAACCTATCACCTTATGGGACTCCGCACCTTCTTTACCGGCGGTCCTGATGAGTGCCGCGCCTGGACAATTCACGCAGGCGACAAGGCTCCTCGTGCTGCCGGCGTAATCCACACAGACTTTGAGAAGGGCTTTATCAAGGCCGAAGCATACACTATCGACGACCTCCGTCAGTACAAAGACGAAGCTGCAATCAAGGCAGCCGGCAAGTACCGCCAGGAAGGTAAGGAATATGTAGTTCAGGACGGAGACGTTCTCTTCTTCAAATTTAATGTCTAATATGCTGACACACAAGCGTGCAGCATATATGGTTATATCATGACGCTGCGCGCATGATAAATTAATTTCGTGCTGACAAACAGGTCAAGCCTGTTTGCAGTACAAATCATAGAGAGAGGTGTCTATGAAAATCAAATCAAACCTTTTCAAATCCCTTTCAACCTTAGTTCTTGCAGCAACAATCACTTTCACAGCTTTTGCACAATCAAAAAAACTCAACGCTTCAATTTCTGCAATGGATCTCGCAAAACAGATGGAATGCGGATGGAATCTTGGAAACTCACTTGAAGCCCGGGATAACTGGTCTGCACAGTCTAAGAAGTTCCCTTTTAATCAGGGGATTGGTTCTGAAACTGTATGGGGTGAAGCAGTTACCACAAAAGCAATTGTTGAAACCGGTATTAACAACGGCTACAAAACAATCCGTATTCCGGTAACCTGGTGCAATCACTTAGTCGACACTAACTACACAATCGATTCTAAATGGATGGCACATGTAAAGCAGATTGTAGACTGGGCAATCGATGCCGGTTATTACGTAATTTTGAACGAACATCATTCTGTTCACGACGACATGAGCACGCCTCTTAAACACTGCGAGGGTTACATTGTCCGCACAGGAGATGAAAAAGAATCAAAGGCATTTTTGGAAGCAATCTGGAAGCAGATTTCAGAAACCTTTAACAACGACTACGACGAGCATTTGATTTTTGAAACAATAAACGAACCGAGAAACTCAGCTCATGAACACTGCTGGAATCCACAGCCTTCAAGCTGTAAAGAATGTAAGCAGGATGTAAAAATCTTGAATGAATTTAATCAGCTGATTCTTGATACAATCCGTGCAAGCGGCGGAAACAACGCAAACCGTTTTGTCATGATTCCGGGAAGCGGAACAAGTATTTCCACTGCACTTGCAGACTATTTTGTTCTTCCAAAGGATTCTGCAAAAGACAAGCTTATTGTAACAGTTCACTTGTATCCGCTTGATGGAGGCGGAACTGGAAGAGGTTCACATCATTTTAATTCTCAGACAAAAAATGAAATCATTACAAACTTCCGTCTTTTGAACGAGAAGTTCTCTTCAAAAGGCATTCCTGTAGTTCTGGGAGAATGCGGCGCTGCAAGAAAAGGCGGCTCATACTGGGAAAACGGAAAAGAAAAGAAAATCACAGATTATGTAGTAACCTACGAAGACCGCCTCAACTGTTTTTCTTTCATAGCATCTCAAACCGGAAAATACTCAATGCCGATGATAAACTGGGACTGCGGCGGAATCGACGGCATGGCAACAGTAGACCGCAAAAAATGCAGAATTGTTGAACCAGAATACAATGCCGCTATAATCAAAGCCTGGCAGGATGCAAATAAAAACCCGGCAAACGTCAGCACTGATTTAGCAGATGAGGAAATTGATTTAAGCCGGCTCACAATCTGGCAGAAAGACGTCTCTTCATATAATGCAAAAACAGGATTGTTAAAACTCGGCGCAAACTGGAAAGGTTCAGACCTCTGGTTCGGAGACAAAGATTTAACAAAATATTCAAACCTCGTTCTTGATTATAAAGATGCTTCAGCATCATTCATCATTCAGCTTGTATACACAGATGATTCCAAGAGCCAGAATTACAAAATCTCAACAAGTAAGAAAAGCATAACAATTCCTCTTGATAAGAAGAAAAAACTTAAACAGATTTTCTTCATGTCGGAAAATGCCTCTGTAAAAGTAACTCTTGAAAAACTATCTTTCGCATCGAAATAGGAGTAATAAATGAACATCAAATGGATAGTTCTGGCACTTGCCCTTGTAATGTATCTTCTTGTCATCATCTTTCAGGAGAAAAAAGTTTGGATGACAAGTGCTGCAGCCCTTGTTGTTATTGTGCTGGGCTTTTTAGCTCAAGGAGGCGCGCTCGCGGGAAATGTTTTTGAGCCGCTGAGTGGTCTGCCAGCACTCGCCCACCACATCTTCCTCGAGCTCATCAACTGGAATATTCTTATGATTTACGTGGGCTCTATGATTATTGCGGCCCTCTTTATTTATTCCAGAGTTCCGGCCCGAATCGCCGACGCCCTGGTTACAGTTTCGCCAAGCACAGGAATTGCGGTTATTCTGATTCTTGCAATGACCGGTATTATTTCTATTTTCGTTGAAAACGTTGCAACTGTTCTTGTAATGGCACCGATTGCCCTTGCACTTTCTAAAAAGCTCAAGCTGAATCCTGTTCCATTTATGATTGGTCTTGCACTTATGTCAAATCTGGAAGGAACTGCAACTCTGGTCGGCGATCCTCCAAGCATGATTTTTGCAAGCTACGCTCACTACACCTTCAACGACTTTTTTGTACATCAGGGAAAGATTTCTATTTTCTTCTTTATACAGGCCGGTCTTATTGTAGGCTGTATTTTCTTTTACTGCTTTTTCAGCAAGGCAAAGGAAAAGGCCAGCGTAGATAAAGAGCCGGTAATTTCTTATCTGCCACTCTGGCTTCTTTTGATTATGATCGCAGGACTTGCTGTGATTTCATTTTTGACTCCGGAGCTTGGCTACAGCTCGGGATGGTTTGTTCTTGGACTGGGATTGCTTGGACTCCTCTGGTATCGTCTTTCACAGAAAAAGAGCCCGGCAGAAATCTGGCAGCTTGTAAAAGAGCTGGACTGGGAAACGATCGCCTTTTTGATTGGAATCTTTGTTGTTGTCGGTGCCATCAGCGAAACTGGCCTGCTCGATGATTTTGCAGGATGGCTTGCTCACGTAACAGGGGGCAGCAAGTTCGCTGGCTTTATTTTGATTCTTGCCTTCTCTATTTTGATTTCGGGCTTTGTTGATAATGTTCCTTACATCATCGTAATGCTGCCGGTTGCGGGCTCGCTTGCCGCAGGTCTTGGAATTCAGAAGGAGCTTTTGATGTTCGCACTTCTGATAGGCTCTTGTCTTGGCGGAAACCTTACTCCATTCGGAGCTTCTGCAAATGTAGTTGCAATGGGAATCCTCAAAAAGGAAGATCACCCTATTACCTTCCCGGGCTTCTTAAAAATCTCCGCTCCATTTACTATTTTGACAACTGCCGCGGCCGCAGCCCTTCTCTGGCTTATCTGGGCATAAAATAATATTTTACTCTGCGGCTTTGCTTTTTTTTCTGTCCTGAATTTTCTTGTTTATCTTTTTTGCTTCATTAAAATCAAAAAGATAGACAAGAAAGGTTACCGCGAAATAAATAACTACAAACATTATTTCCATGGTAGCAAGGGAAGAAATTTCTTTTACAAACCAGCCCAGCTTTAAGCCAACAAAAAGAAGCACAGCATTTAAAATCAAAAAGTATAAAATCTCAAGTAATACTATCTGCTTTCCGGACATATTTTTTTTGATATAAAAAAGACCAAAGAAAAGTCCAGAAACAATGCCAATAAGCAGTACTCCCCAGATATCTCGCAGGGCCCATTTTATATCCTCTGCTTTTCCCATAATAATCATAACAAGTGGTGCTACGATAAAAATCAGCGTTACTACGCGGGTACAGATATTTACCATTACCGAAAACATTTCATTTTTTTCTTCTGACATTTTCATAAACCAAGCAACTCCTTTAGGGTATTCAAATAATTTCTGGAAATAACAACCTTATAACCATTTTGAAGAACTGCCTCAAAACGTCCGCCAAAAACCGGGGTAAGGCTGTCAATTTTATCAACATTCACAATTACAGCTTTATTGGCCCGGAAAAACACACTGCCAGGCAGCTCGGCTTCCAGCTGATAAAGCTTTGATTTTGTTTCATAAACACAGTCTTTGGTGTAGGCAAAAACCGTATCATCAACGGATTCAAAGTAAAGCACATCATCAGGCTCTACAAAGACAATCTTAGAATCCTTGTAGAGGTTCATTTTCCCTTTTCCAGCTTTAAACTGATTAATGAGTCTGGTAAGGCTTTCATCCAGAGAATCGCACTTAAGGATTAACTCGTCTTCCTCACCCTTCTCTTTTTCTAAAATAGTGATTTTCATAATATCACTATTCTATCATCTTTTTAGCCTCTTGTAATGCAAGAAATGCCTGACTTTCTTTTCCACATTTTTTATAGCACTCGTAAGCCATTACATAAGCATAGGCCTTTAGAAGCGGATCTTCTGTAAGAAGAACAATTCGCATAAAATCGGCAGCGCCACTTTCTGCTTTTCCAAAAACCATTTCCGGAACTGAAGCACTTACACTTGCCCGGTTCATAAGAACATCAATTTCACCCTCCTTTTCATAAGCAAGCTGGCAGGCCTTATCAAGATAAGTATAAGCTTCATTTACAAGGGTCAGAGCCTTCATAACAGAAGACTGTCCGCCTTTCATTGCAAGCCAGGAACCATAATATGCAAGGCTATCATAATCTTCCGGCTGAAGCCTGATTTTTTGTCCGTAATACTCAAGGGCGGAAGGTGCATCCTTAAAGTCTGGCTGCTGGCTCTGCTGACGGCTACGACTCTGATAATAAAGCTCTTTTACATGCTTTATATAAGCCTGATTTTTGGCTTCTTCTTTTTTATTATGTTTTTTAGCAGTCATATTTACTTCAAGTGGTAGGGCAGCTGATTTTGACAAGCCGGACTCTTTGATGTAGTGGTATGTTTTTTCAGCTCCCAGCAGCCTCTGCAGCCTTTTATCCCGAAGTGGAATCCGAATCTTGACAAGGCTTCCATTATTTACGGAGTAATATTCCAGGTCACTTATAAATTGCCCTTCCTTATCAAAAATTTTTCCCTGCCCCTTATTAAGGCGAATAGAAAAATCGCATTCAGCTGGCTCGACTTCCTTATTATCTAAGGCTATGAAAATATTTGTATCAGCACTTACAGTTTTTCCATCCTTATATTCCAGAACAAGCTGCCAGTATTCTGCGCTTTTCTGCCAGCGGGCATTTGTCACCGGCTGATGTACTGTATAACGCATAAGGCTGGATTGTGGAGCCGCTGCAAGTGCATCACCCGCAAATTCAGCGCAGGTGAGACCGCCGGTATAAGAAGGATCCACCTGCAGAAAACTTCCTATAAAGTTTGTCATAACATCAGAAAAAACAAAGAAGAGGCTTATTCCAAGAAAGCAGGTAAAGGCAGCACTTAAAATTTTAAATTTCTGATGAATATTTCCAAAGGTTGATTTTGCAGCAGCATTCATTTTGCACCTCCGAGGCTTGTGAAAAATCTGTAAATTAAATTAAGGGCTTTAATCATAAAGCTTGAAGACATGACTACAGAAAAGGTAAAAGCCGCAAATCTGAACAGCTGAGCTGGATGTAAAAGCTCCTGAATTACGCGGCCAAATTTTGTTACAGGCTCCTTTGCTTTTGAATTGCAGGAACAGGCACCCTTTTTAAGATTGAATCTGAACTCATAAGAAATTGCCTTCTGCGGGCAGACCTTTACACATTCGCCACATTTTGCACAGGTAAGCTCAGGATGTCCTTTTTTCTCCTGAATTGTTTTTATATCAATTGCACTGAAGGGACAGGCAGCAGCACACTTCATGCAGCCGCTGCATTTCTGACTGTCGATCTTCATTGTAAAAATACTGAAGCGGTCTGTAAGGGAGGCAAAGGCTCCAAAAGGACAAAGAGTACTGCACTGGGTCCGCTTTTTTGTAAGAATTGGAAGAACTACAACAAGGCCTGCAAACAGTCCGATAAACATAAGCATTGCAATTAAGCTTGGAATTGAGTCTACCGGAGAAAACTCTGTAACCAGCTTAAAGGGGCAGAACCATTCACAGTACATGCAGGCAAGCTCACACAGGGAAGCGAGAATGATAAAGAAGAAAAAGCCGAAATGAAATTCCCGCAGCTCTCTGTTCTTTGGCAGCAGCCTGATTCTCTGTTTTTTTGCAAGATGAGAAAAGCCTTCCTCCCAGCCGCCATAAAAGCAGATCCAGCTGCACCAGCCGCGGCCTACAGTAACAGTACAGATAAACCAGATTAAAAGCATACTTGCAACTGCCGCATAATGGCCGGAAATACGGGCAGGGAAAATAATATTTTTTGTAACAAGAAGAGGCATTAAAACCTGAGGAATTGCAATATGGCAGAAGGGCAGCTCGGCATTGCTCATAGCGTTATCGGTAATTGCCATGCTTCCCCGTTCAGCAAACAAGTCAGCAATAAAAGCCATGCAAAAGCCAACTGCGAAAACAGTCTGGAAGATTCTTCTGTAAATCACTCCACTGCCCCGGCTCTTGCGTTCTGCAAAGGTCATTCTTGCATAAAGAAACATCAGAAAAGCAGCATAAATAATACTTGCTGCGGAAAAGCCGTTCATAAGCACCACAAAAAAGCTGATGATAAAAAACATAAGAACACATAAAATCAAACTTGAAATCATAATTAATCCTCACATATAAAAATCAGGCTGAGCTTTTAGCCGAAAAGAAGGGGGATAAGCCCAAGGAAAATTAAAAAGTAAAGGCTTACACAAAACTGGGTTACCCGCGAAATGCGTCTGATAACCGGAAGCCTTTTTGAAACAAAGGGTATTCCCAGAAGCGGAATAAAAAACGGCAGTGTTCCTATATAAAAAAATACAAAATAGAAAAGTCCCGGTATTCCATTTCCCCCAAAAATAGAACGAAGCATGGCGGTCCAGAGCGGAGGACATACATGAAGCCCTACAGCAAGACCGGTTACAATTGCAGTAAGCCAGTCATTTCCTGCATGGCGAAGCTTAGCTGCCTTACAGCCGCCATTTTGTCCACACCTCCAGGGAAACCTCACTCCCAGAGAATTACACAAAAGCGAAATACCGCAGAAGATATAGGCAAAAACAGAAAGTCTTCTTGCCAGAACCGGGTCGCAGTATTCGTTAAGCAGTAAACCAAGAAGTGCAAAAACCGCGCCGAGTATGAAATAAGTTACAAGGCGGGCAAATAAAAAAGTTCCTACAAGACCAGAGTTTCTCTTGTAGCCGATTTTTTCTGTTCCACACAAAAAAGGAATTAAAACAGGACCGCAGTACATGGTACAGTAGGTGCCTGTAGAAAGTCCTAACAGAATTGCTTCTAAAACCATAATTTCCTCGCTATGAGTTTTTATTTATGGCTTTTGATAATAAAAGTGATTTATTCAGAAGACAATATGTTTTTTGGCAAGATGCAAAAAAGGATTGGTAAGATACAAATATGGAAGGTGAAATTATCGTAATTAATAACCAAAGCGGGGGTGGCGCAGGTAAGAAATGACCGTATAGCCATTACAATAGCGAACCTGCGCCTGAAGTTTTGCAAAGCAAAACTTCATAGACTTTGATGTGGTATTATAACCCCCGCAGGACAGGTAGCGACCAACGAAGTGGGCGCGAAGGGAGGGGCTCCTCCCTCCTGTATATTAATTATCGCTGAACAAAGGTGTTGAAAGATAACGGTCGCCTGAATCCGGGAGAAGAACTACAATTGTTTTTCCCTTGTTTTCAGGACGCTTTGCAAGAATATTTGCAGCCTTAAGTGCGGCACCAGAAGAAATACCAACAAGAATTCCTTCGCTCTGGGCAAATGCACGACCTTCTGCAAAAGCATCGTCATTTTCAATAGGAAGAATTTCGTCGTAAACCTTTGTGTTCAATACATCAGGAACGAAGCCGGCACCGATTCCCTGAATTTTGTGTGGACCAGCTTCACCCTTTGAAAGAACAGGGCTTGTGGCAGGCTCTACGGCAACGATTTTTACGTCAGGATTCTGTTCCTTAAGATACTCGCCTACTCCTGTTACTGTTCCACCGGTTCCAACTCCGGCAACAAAAATATCTACTTTTCCGTCTGTCTGCTTCCAGATTTCAGGTCCAGTTGTTTTTTTATGAATTGCCGGATTTGCAGGGTTGATGAACTGTCCTGGAATTATGCTGCCCGGTGTTGCCTTCTGAAGCTCTTCTGCCTTTGCAATTGCTCCCTTCATTCCCTTTGCACCTTCTGTCAGAACAATTTCTGCACCGTAAGCCTTAAGAAGATTGCGGCGTTCAACACTCATTGTATCCGGCAAAGTAAGGATTGCATGATAGCCTTTTGCTGCTGCTACTGCGGCAAGACCAATACCCGTGTTTCCTGAGGTTGGCTCAATGATTGTTGCACCAGGCTTAAGAAGCCCCTTCTCTTCTGCATCTTCAATCATTGCAAGGGCAACGCGGTCTTTTACACTTCCAGCCGGATTAAGATATTCAAGCTTTGCAAGAATTTTTGCATCCTG